>ENA-OQJH01000067-OQJH01000067.1-human-gut-metagenome-genome-assembly--contig:-NODE-67-length-56317-cov-2.860758_pt1 | contig 56317 bp, 75 predicted proteins | sample MGYA00242597_ERZ504763 | MGnify/ENA primary metagenome ERZ504763 (study PRJEB26092, sample SAMD00036359) | human gut metagenome | host: Homo sapiens | study: EMG produced TPA metagenomics assembly of... | reverse complement strand
GTCAGTCAATTAGTTAATAAATCGAAAAAAAAGACTTTTGCGGTGCGTACGGGACTCGAACCCGTGACCCCATGCGTGACAGGCATGTATTCTAACCAACTGAACTAACGCACCAATAATTTTAATAATCTTTCTTCCGATACTTTCTCTCTCGATTGCGGGTGCAAAGGTACGCATTATTTTTAAATCTGCAAGCATTTTGGCAAAAACCATTAAAAAAAATATTCTCCGACTCCCTTTACCTTCCCATCCTAAAAATTACGATATTGTTATTATTTTAATCTTTTCAACAAACTTCTTGTTATAAAATTTAGCTCATTAGCAATAATTCGCTATTTTTGTGCACTCAATAGATTAAAATCGAAAATTAGGGAAAAAGATGAATACAACTGCAAAATTATTGTTGCACTGCCCAGACCAACCAGGCATTTTGGCAGAAGTCACAAACTTTATTACAATTAACAGAGGTAATATTGTCTACTTAGACCAATATGTGGACCATGTAGAAAATATATTTTCATGCGTATAGAATGGGAAATAAAGGATTTCTTTATTCCTAAAGATAAAATAGAAGATTATTTTGAAACATTGTATGCCCAAAAATATGAAATGAAATTCCGTCTTTATTTCTCGGATGTAAAACCCAAAATGGCCATATTTGTTTCCAAACTGTCCCATTGCCTGTTCGATATGCTGGCACGCTACACTGCCGGAGAATGGAATGTGGAAATTCCGCTGATTATAAGTAACCATCCCGATCTGCAGCATGTAGCAGAACGCTTCGGTATACCATTCTATCTCTTCCCTATTACCAAAGAGAACAAAATGGAACAGGAAAAAGCAGAAATGGAGCTGTTGGAACAACATAACATCAATTTCATTGTACTGGCACGCTATATGCAAGTGATTTCCGAACAAATGATTGAAGCATACCCCAACCGTATCATCAACATACACCACTCTTTCCTCCCTGCGTTCGTTGGTGCAAAACCTTATCATGCAGCGTTTGAACGAGGAGTAAAAATCATTGGTGCGACCAGCCATTATGTTACCTCCGAACTAGATGCCGGTCCTATCATTGAGCAAGATGTAGTACGCATCACACACAAGGACACTGTGCAGGATTTAGTAAGTAAAGGTAAAGACTTGGAAAAAATAGTCCTTTCTCGTGCTGTTCAGAAACATATTGAACGAAAAGTATTGGCTTATAAAAATAAAACAGTTATCTTTAGCTGATGAAAATTGCTGTCGTAAAATATAATGCAGGAAACATCTACTCCGTAAACTATGCATTGAAGCGCCTTGGAGTAGAAGCAACCATCACTTCCGATAAGGAACTATTGATGAGTGCCGACAAAGTTATCTTCCCCGGTGTGGGCGAAGCCGAAACAACCATGAGCCATCTCCGGAAAAACCGGCTGGATGAAGTTATCAAAAACTTAAAACAACCTGTACTAGGTATCTGCCTGGGAATGCAGCTGATGTGCCGGCACTCCGAAGAAGGAAATGCCGATTGCTTGGGCATCTTTGATACTGATGTAAAGTTGTTCAGCCCCACCCGGCATGAAGACAAAGTACCCCATATGGGATGGAACACCCTGACCCATGTACGCAGCGACCTGTTCAAAGGATTCACCAAAGAAGAATTTGTGTACTTCGTACATAGCTTCTATGTGCCCTGAACGAGTTTACGGCAGCACAAACAGATTATATCCTCCCTACAGTTCGGCCTTGCACAAAGATAATTTTTATGCAACACAGTTTCATCCCGAAAAGAGTGGAGCCGTGGGCGAACGAATCCTGAGGAACTTTTTAGAATTGTGAACCATTACATTATATATAATAATGTATAAGAAGAAATAGATATGATAGAGTTAATTCCTGCCATCGACATTATTGATGGCAAATGCGTCCGTCTTTCTCAAGGAGATTATAGCACACAGAAAGTATATAACGAAAACCCGGTTGAGGTTGCCAAAGAATTTGAAGCTCATGGGATTCATCGTCTGCACATTGTCGATTTGGATGGAGCAGCCTCACGCCATGTTGTGAATTACCGTGTACTGGACCAAATCGCCAGCCGTACTTCTCTGGTCATTGATTTTGGAGGAGGGATAAAGACAGACGAGGATCTAGTCATCGCTTTCGATAATGGCGCACAAATGGTAACTCTGGGCAGCGTAGCCGTGAAAAATCCCAGACTTTTCAAAAAATGGCTGGAACAATACGGAAACGAGAAAATCATTCTGGGAGCTGATGTAAAGAAGAATAAAATTTCTGTCAATGGCTGGAAAGAGGAAAGTCAGCAGCAGTTGATCCCTTTTTGAAAGATTATACTAAAGAAGGAGTTTTCAAGGTGTTGTGTACCGACATCAGCCGTGACGGAATGTTGCAAGGGCCTTCCGTGGAACTATACCAGCAAATCCTGAAGGAGTTCCCGGATATGCATCTGATAGCCAGCGGAGGAGTAAGCTGTATACAGGATATTATCGACCTGGAAATAGCCAAAGTCCCGGCTGTTGTTTTCGGCAAGGCGTTATACGAGGGAAAAATTACATTGAAAGACTTAAACCGTTTCATGTAAGAACAAATTATGTTAGCAAAAAGAATCATACCTTGCCTGGACATCAAAGACGGGCAGACCGTAAAAGGAACCAATTTCGTAAACTTACGTCAAGCAGGTGATCCGGTAGAACTGGGGCATACCTACAGTGAACAGGGAGCTGACGAGCTGGTCTTTCTTGACATCACTGCCAGCCATGAAGGACGCAAAACCTTTACCGATTTGGTAAAACGGGTGGCGGCTAATATCAATATCCCCTTTACTGTAGGAGGAGGTATAAACGAACTGAACGATGTAGACCGGCTATTGAACGCGGGAGCTGACAAAGTTTCTATCAATTCATCAGCCATCCGTAATCCGGATTTGGTAGACAAGATTGCCAAACATTTCGGTTCACAAGTTTGTGTGGTAGCCATTGACGCCAAGCAGACCGAAACTGGCTGGAAATGCTATCTGAACGGTGGCCGGATTGAAACCGACAAGTACCTGTTTGACTGGGCTAAAGAAGTGAACAACCGCGGGGCAGGAGAAATTCTCTTCACGAGCATGAACCATGACGGAGTGAAAAACGGATATGCCAACGAAGCCCTCTCCACCCTGGCCGATTACTGACAATTCCCGTCATCGCATCTGGAGGCGCCGGATGCATGGAACATTTCCGCGATACATTTGCAAAAGGGAAAGCAGATGCAGCATTAGCAGCCAGCGTTTTTCATTTCGGAGAGATTAAAATTCCCGAATTAAAACAGTATCTTTGCGAGCAAGGAATTAATGTGAGGTTATAACTCTGTTTTTAATTGCATCTAAATCTGTTTCCATTACCATCCCAGACAGGGTGAAAGACTGGCAACGACCTTCAGGTCTCATTCCACTCTGAATGACGATGCTGATGAAATTTTAAACAAGTTCTATACAACACCGATAATATAACAATAAAAATATAGAAAAATGGATTTGAATTTTGAAAAAATGAACGGGTTGATCCCCGCCATCATACAAGACAACAGCACCAACAAAGTACTGATGTTAGGGTTTATGAATGAAGAAGCATACCGAAAAACAATGGAAACTGGTAAAGTAACTTCTTCAGCCGTACCAAGAACCGCCTGTGGACAAAAGGTGAAGAAAGCGGGAATTTCCTGAATGTTGTTTCTATAAAAGAAGACTGTGACAAGGATACCCTGCTGATCAAAGTAAATCCGGCAGGTCCTGTATGTCACACCGGAACAGATACTTGCTGGGGAGAAGAAAACAAAGAAGACATCATGTTCCTAAAGGAATTACAAGATTTCATTGACAAACGTCATGAGGAAATGCCCGCAGGCTCTTACACCACCAGCCTGTTCGAATCCGGTATCAACAAAATGGCACAGAAGTAGGTGAAGAAGCCGTGGAAACGGTTATCGAAGCTTGTAACGGAACCGACGAACGCCTTATCTACGAAGGAGCCGATCTGATATACCACATGATTGTACTGCTCACCTCAAAAGGCTATCGCATCGAAGACCTTGCCCGTGAATTGAAAGAACGTCATAGCGCTACGTGGAAAAAACATTAAAATGATGGACGAAGCTCTCATTCGATATAAAAACGTATATATCAACCAACAAGAGTTAGGCGTATTGGAAGATGTAAACCTGGAACTGAACAAGGGTGAATTTGTTTACCTCATTGGAAAAGTCGGTTCCGGAAAAACCTCATTACTGAAAACAATTTACGGTGAGCTGGATATACAGTCAGGAGAAGCGAGGTGCTAGGCTACAACATGACTAACATCAAGCGGAAGCATATTCCCGAACTGCGCCGCCGTTTAGGCATTGTCTTTCAAGATTTTCAGTTACTGACAGACCGCACCGTACACGCTAACCTCAGTTTTGTATTGCGCGCCACCGGATGGACAAACAAAGCAACCATCAAAGCACGCATTGAAGAAGTACTGGACCAAGTGGGAATGACCGGTAAAGGATACAAAATGCCCAACGAACTATCGGGTGGCGAACAACAACGCATTGTTATCGCCCGTGCCATCCTAAACCGGCCGGACATTATTCTGGCCGATGAACCGACGGGTAACCTGGACACGGAAACAGGGCGCAAAATTGTAGAACTTCTGAAATCCATTTGTGCTGCAGCTCCGCCATCATGATGACCACCCATAATCTACATCTCTTGTCGGAATATCCGGGAGTTGTCTACCGTTTTGAGAATCATCATATCAAAGAAGTGACTCACGAATACAGCCGGATGGAAAGAAGTCAAAATGAGACCGAAAAAGGAGAAAAAACGACAGTTGCACCCCAAGAAACGGCAGAATAAGTAGATGAATGATAAATATCATCGCTAAAATGCTGATTTTTGCAGTCTTATTTGTATATTTGCACGCTAATTATCAATATAGGAACAATTAAAATACGAAACGAAAAATGAAAGTTTTAAAGTTTGGAGGTACTTCGGTAGGTTCTGCACAAAGAATGAAAGAAGTAGCCAAATTAATTACCGACGGTGAACAGAAGATTGTTGTACTTTCAGCCATGTCTGGAACAACAAACACGTTGGTTGAAATTTCGGATTATCTGTATAAGAAAAATCCCGAAGGTGCGAATGAAATCATTAACAGACTGGAGGCTAAATATAAACAGCATGTTAATGAACTTTATTCTACTGACGAGTATAAGCAGAAAACACAGGAATTTATAAAAGCACAGTTCGATTATATTCGTTCGTATACAAAAGATATTTTCACACTGTTCGAAGAAAAAGTAATCCTGGCACAAGGCGAGTTGATCTCTACCAACATGGTTACCAACTATTTGCAGGAACAAGGAGTCAACGCCATCTTACTTCCGGCATTGGAATTCATGCGCACGGACAAGAACTCGGAGCCCGACCCTGTATATATCAAAGAAAAACTGGCCGCACAGCTAGAAATACATCCGGACGCTGAAATTTATATCACACAAGGTTTTATCTGCCGTAACGCCTACGGCGAGATAGATAATCTGCAACGTGGCGGAAGCGACTATACCGCATCACTGATCGGTGCCGCTGTAAATGCCTCTGAAATCCAGATATGGACAGATATTGACGGTATGCACGATAATGATCCGCGCATCGTAGACAAGACTTCTCCCGTACGTCACCTGCACTTCGAAGAAGCTGCCGAATTGGCCTACTTTGGTGCGAAGATTCTGCACCCTACTTGCGTACAGCCTGCCAAATATGCCAATATTCCCGTCCGTCTGCTTAATACAATGGAACCTACAGCCCCGGGAACTTTGATTTCCAATGATACGGAAAAAGGCAAAATCAAGGCAGTTGCAGCCAAAGACAATATCACTGCAATCAAGATCAAATCAAGCCGTATGTTACTGGCCCACGGCTTCTTGCGCAAAGTATTCGAAATCTTCGAAAGCTATCAGACCTCTATCGACATGATCTGCACTTCAGAGGTTGGCGTTTCCGTATCCATTGATAACACCAAACATCTGAATGAAATTCTGGACGACTTGAAGAAATATGGTACAGTAACCGTAGATCAGGACATGTGTATCATCTGTGTAGTCGGTGACCTGGAATGGGAAAATGTAGGCTTTGAAGCCAAAGCGTTGGACGCCATGCGCGACATACCGGTACGTATGATTTCATTCGGCGGTAGCAACTACAATATTTCTTTCCTGATTCGTGAAGAAGACAAGAAGAAAGCATTGCAGTCATTAAGCGATCATTTATTCAACAATAAATAATTTCTACTGTAGGGGCGGATTGAATCCGCCCGAATACATCCCACTCTACAAAGTTGGTGTTTTCGGGCGAATTTAATTCGCCTTTGCTCATAAAAACAAAATACAATATGAAAGGAACATTCCCCGTAAACAAGTTCAGAGAGTTGGAAACTCCCTTTTACTATTACGATGTCAATGTGCTGCGAGAAACCTTGTCATGCATCAATAAAGAAGCAGGCAAATACAATAATTTCTGCGTGCATTACGCCGTGAAGGCCAATGCTAACCACAAAGTCCTGACAATTATCCGCGAAAGCGGTCTGGGAGCCGACTGTGTAAGTGGCGGAGAAATCCGCGCAGCCATTAAGGCCGGATTCCCGACAAACAAAATAGTCTATGCAGGTGTAGGTAAAACAGACTGGGAAATTAATCTGGGTCTGGATTATGATATTTTCTGCTTCAATGTAGAGTCCGTACCCGAACTGGAAATCATTAATGAACTAGCTTCCGCCAAAGGCAAAACAGCCCGTGTAGCTTTCCGTATCAATCCGAATGTAGGTGCGCATACCCATGCAAATATCACCACCGGACTAGCAGAGAACAAATTCGGTATCAGCATGGAAGATATGGACAAAGTGATCGATATGGCCGGAACATTGCCTCATGTAAAATTTGTAGGCTTACATTTCCACATCGGTTCTCAGATTTTGGATATGGGTGATTTTGTAGCCTTGTGCAACCGTGTAAACGAACTACAGGAAAAACTCTATGCCCGCCAAATCATAGTAGAACATATCAATGTAGGCGGCGGTTTAGGAATTGATTATGCACACCCCAACCGTCAAGCCATCCCCAACTTCACGGAATACTTTGCCACTTATCACAAGCATCTGAAACTGCGCCCCCAGCAAACTTTACATTTTGAACTGGGACGTGCCGTAGTAGGACAGTGCGGCAGCCTTATCAGCAAAGTGATTTATGTAAAGCAAGGAGCCAACAAACAGTTCGCCATATTAGATGCCGGCATGACTGACTTGATTCGTCCCGCCCTTTATCAGGCATACCATAAAATAGAAAATATCACTTCGGAAGACCTATGGAAACTTACGATGTGGTAGGCCCCATCTGCGAATCATCCGATGTATTCGGCAAAGCTATTGATTTGAACAAAGCACACCGTGGCGACCTTTTCGCTCTCCGTTCAGCAGGAGCATATGGTGAAATTATGGCATCGGCTTACAATTGTCGTGCATTGCCCAAAGGATATACTTCAGAAGAGTTAGTATAAACCAACTCCAACTGCCTGAATAAATAAGAAACAGCGCCGCTTTGTATCAAAGCGGCGCTGTTTCTTATTTATCTTCCGGAATGAAATCTTCTTTTATAAATTCATCATACACACGCCGCGGATGATCCGCTTTTGAGAATCCATTATTACCAAAATTCTGTTCACGGAATTTCTTTAGCTTTAAATTATCTTCCGCATACTCACGCAAAGTTTTCTGCTTACCTCCTAATATAGAACTATCCAGCACCTCACATTCCAACAGATTTTCCTTCGGAGTAATTATTGGAAGGAGCTTCTGTTCCAAAAAACCACGATAGGCCCCCACATACTCACACCAACACTCCCCTTTCACCTCATAAATACGATAAGTGTACTTAGACAAAGCTGTTTTAATAAAAATTTCATTCCCCATCACCTCGGCCACGGCTTCTAAGTTATAAGCCAAGTCTTTAATCTTGATAATCTTCTTTCCCGACTCATCTTCCTTGATTTCCGTAGCCCAAAAATCGGAATGCATAAGCTGATCAAGTATATTGATCAAACTTTCTTTAATCTCAAATTGTATTCTCATAATAATTGCCCGTTGGTCAGGACTTGTTACAGGTTTCAGTTAACTTCTTTAAATATAGCAATTATACTTGAAAAATATTCACGAAAACACACTTTTAACATTAAATTATAATTAAATCTGAGCTTTTGAATAAATAAAGAATATTCATTCTGCTACAATTCAATTATTTGCTGTATTTTTGCACGTTTTTAATACAGATCACACATGGAACTATTCACCATAGATACAATCTTACCAATAGCTTCGGGAGCCTTGTTTATCACGCAGGCTGTTTACTATCTAGGGCTATATAACAAACTATACACTCACAGCAGAGAAACAGCATATGCCACTGATATAAATACTCAAAATCCTCCACTGTCTGTCATTATTGTGGCAAAAGACGCCACCCACGAATTACAAGAAAACCTCCCATTTATTTTAGAGCAGGACTATCCAGAATTCGAAGTGATTGTGATTTACGACCGCCCGGCGGATGATTGTGACAATACGTTGAAATTACTGGAAGACAAATACCCCAATCTCTATCATACCTTTATCCCCGACAGTGCACGTTATATCAGCCACAAAAAACTGGGAATAACAATGGGAATTAAAGCCAGCCGTCATGAATGGCTGGTATTTACCGAACCCGATTGCCGTCCGCAAAGCAATCAATGGCTGAAACAGATGGCACGTAATTTCACACCTGCCACCGAAATCGTTTTAGGCTACAGCAACTACGAAAAAGTACCGGGATGGTTTAATAAGAAAATCACTTTCGACACATTACTGAATTCTATGCGTTATTTGGGTATGGCTGTTTCCGGACATCCCTACATGGGTACAGGAAGGAATATGGCTTATCGGAAAACGCTGTACTACAAGCAGAAGGGATTTGCCTCCCACCTGAATCTGCAACGTGGAGAAGATGATTTGTTTATCAATGAAACAGCCCGTGCACACAATACACGAGTTGAAGCCAGCCCTGAAAGTCTGATGCGAATCGCCATGCCTAAATATAAAAGAATATGGTGTGAAGAGAAAATAAGCTATGCGGCTACCAGCCGGTTATTTCATGGAACCGCCCGTTATCTCATGGGATTTGAAACTTGCAGCAGATTCTTGTTCTATACAGCCATCATCGCCACTATAACCATCAGTATTCTTCTCCACCAATGGACTATTGCAGCCATTGCCGTTTTGCTATGGTTAGCACGCTTCACGATGCAACTGATTGTTTTCAGAAAAACCGCCAAGTTTTTGGCGAACGGAAGTTCTGTGCACTACTCCCCTTATTCGATTTTCTGCAACCTGCATGGAATGGGGTATTCAAATTACAACGTAAATTCAGACGGAAAAATGAGTTTATGAGAAAATAAAAAGAGAATGAAACCAACTATACATTTCTTAATTTAATAATACGAATTATGATCAGATTAAATGTTTTTATCCAAGTAAACGAGAGTAACCGCAATGCTGTCTTAGAAACAGCAAAGGAATTGGTAGCACAATCTTTAAACGACAACGGTTGTATCGCTTATGATGTTTTTGAGAGCGCGACACGTAAAGATGTACTTATGATTTGCGAAACATGGAAAGATGCTGAGTCACTGGATGCACACGAAAAGGCTGCACATTTTATAACCTTGGTTCCTAAATTGCAAGAATTGGGCAAGATGAAATTAGAAAAATTTGAATTCTAATCCGGTTATCCATCTTGATCCGACAAAAACAAATCAGGGTTTGTATAAACAAGCCCTGATTTATTTTTATCCGCCAAGAAAGGTTATGCAAGAAACACTTTTCCACCAATGTAATCACTGCCTGAAAAAATAGAAGAGTATCACATTATCCAGCATAACAAATTGAAACCTTTTATCGCTTTATATTCTCTAACACACCCCGAACAGCCCCTTTCATTGTTTTCACCCACCCATGCACATGCAATATTATTCGGTCAAACTATAAATGTAACAATTTAAAATCTTCTTTTTACAACGAAATATCACCAATATTGTTTGTTTTATATCATATTTCGCTTCAATAAGATTTAATATGTATATTATTTGCATATTAAAGACAATTACTCTACTTTTGCACCCGTTTTAAAAACAATAAAAAGTTTCAAATTGAAAGCATAAGTATGAAAATAATCTGGTCCATCCGTTCTTTCAACTTTACCAATATACCGTAAATGCGTTTGTCTAGAAGCGTGTTATAAGTAGTATTGTAAAATCAGAAAAACAGTTGAATCTCATGTTTACTTTCATTTCTATAATGGCTGTCGGAGTCCTTATAGGCTATCCCTTACGCCATAAATCCCAAATACGCAAGATCACTCCTCTCATCCATATCGTGGTCTGTCTGCTACTTTTCTTACTAGGTCTCTCTATTGGTCTTAACAGACTGATTATTGACAATCTTGGTTACTTCTGCGGCCAGGCAGCCGTCATCTCCTCATTAAGCATATTGGGCAGCATGATGGCCTCCCTTGCAGTATACCGCATCTTTTTTCAGAGGAAAGGGGGCAAACGGTGAAAAGTAGTCTTGTAACTCTAGCCTTTTTCTTGTTTGGCTGCGTAGCCGGAGTCAGCTATGCGGTGGACTTCGACGTACACCAAACCTCTGTATATGTACTATATGTACTGATGCTGTTACTCGGCATTAATCTTGGAAGCAACCGCAACCTCAGGCAGTTTGTTTTATCCCTCAATTTCAGGACACTGCTCGTACCTTTGCCACCGTAAGCGGTACTCTGTTGTTTCCGCTATCGGAGGCTTTCTCTTGAGCCGCTGGAGTATCTTCGACTGCATGGCTGTCGGAAGCGGATTCTCCTATTATTCCGTTTCCTCCATCCTTATCACGCAGATCAAATCCCCCTCCATCGGTGTGCAGCTTGCTACCGAATTGGGGACCATCGCGCTACTATCCAATATCTTCCGGGAAATGACCGCCTTGATAGGAGCTCCCCTTTTCCGCAAATATTTCGGTTATCTGGCACCTATCTCGCGGCGGCATCGGTTCTTCCGACATTTCCCTGGCAGCCATCGCACGCTGCTCCGGACCGGAAGCCGTACCCGTGGCCATCGTCCACGGCATACTGATAAACATAAGCATGCCTTTCTTCGTTTCTTTCTTTTGCAAACTGTAAGCTGAAGGAAGTGACATACTATACATAACTTTACATTCTCTCTATAAAGAACCGGCCCTGTCACGAATTCGCAGCAGGGTTGGTTCTAACACATCCGCCCAACTAAAGCATTTCTTCCTAACAATTAAGCCTTTTCTTTCTATCAACTACTACAGACTTTCACAACAGACTGTACAGTCCATTACATCAGACCGTACAGTCCACTATAATGGACTATACGATTCACTGTAGGAAACTGTAGTACATTACCGCATAAAAAACTTAATCATAAGAAAAAAAGACCTTAGCATTATAAGAAAAAAAGGATTAATACCGGATATACGGAAAAAGCAGAAAGAGAATCTTCTCATTCAAACCGAATAGATTTTGCCGGATGAATACGCGTCACCAGAAATGACGGCCCGACAAGCATCAGCACCGATACCAGCAAGGTACAGACATTCAGCAACAAATAAATCCAAATATTGAATTCAATAGGAACACGATCTACATAATAAGTGGCAGGGTCCAGTTTGAAAAGATGAAATTGAGATTGAATAAAGCATAATGCCACCCCGATGATATTTCCCCATACCATCCCCCTGCCAATCAAGAATACCGAAAAACTGAGGAATATCTTACGAATAGCAAAATTATCAGCACCCAATGCTTTCAGCACCCCGATCATATTGGTACGTTCCAGAATGATAATCAGCAAACCGGATATCATGGTGAATCCTGCCACCCCCGTCATGAGAAACAGGATAACCCACACATTCATATCCAGCAAATCCAGCCATGCAAATATCTGAGGATTGACTTCCTCCACACTCTGAGTATAGTAAGTACCTCCGTATGCATCCACCTGCGTATCCACCCGTGCACGGATTTCCTCTTTCACCGACTCCAACCGGCTATACTCATTCACTTCCAGTTCTATACCACTCACCTGCCCTTTCTGCCAACTATTCAAACGGTTCACCGTATATAAGTCGGTTATCAGAAACAAATCATCGTATGCGGAAAAATTGGTCTGATAGATGCCGGCTACAGTAAGACGACGTGCACGCACATTGTCTCTATATAATAGGTATAGATTTATCACCCAGTTTCAGATGTAGTCTGTCGGCAATAGTGCGGGACACCAATACCTTATTAGTAGAGGCAGTATCCGAGAAAACAGGAATCTCCCCTTCCTGCAAATGATTCTTTAAAAACCTCCAGTCGTATTCATGAGAAACACCTTTCAGCACCATTCCCTGAAAGCTGTCGCTTGTCATTATCATTCCCGGCTTGGTGGAATAGCGCTGCACGTGCTTTACTCCTTCCAGTGTTTTCAACAGATGGAGCAAACTGTCGTTGGCTACAATGGGAACCGTCTGATAAGATTGCTGGGAGTCGAAGTTAGTTATTACGATATCGGCCCCCAAGCCTACCACCTTGTCGCGTACTCATGTTTGAAACCGATCACCACCGCTACCGACACAATCATGACGGCCAGCCCGATAGCTATGCCCAGCATAGCAATGCGGACGGCAGGCTTGGACACCTCTTTTCCACCCTCATTGCTGCGATAGATGCGTCTGGCAATAAAGAGCTTCCAGTCCATATCAGTCTTCTACTCTTCCGGGATATGCTTCCAATGCCTTACGCAGTACGAACAACGCACGGACCAGATCCTCTTTCTTCAACACGTAGGCAATACGCACCTCATTACGGCCTGCACCCGGAGTAGTATAGAATCCGGCAGCCGGAGCCATCATGACCGTCTCGCCTTCATAGTTGAATTCCGACAGACACCATGCACAGAACTTTTCACTGTCGTCCACCGGCAATTTGGCAACCGTATAGAATGCACCCATCGGTATAGGTGAATAAACACCCGGAATACGGTTCAGCCCGTCAATCAAGCACTTACGGCGCTCCACGTATTCGTCATACGTCTCGCGTGTGTACTCTTCGGGGGCATCCAATGAAGCTTCGGCAGCAATCTGACCGATCAAAGGAGGACTCAGACGTGCCTGGCAGAATTTCATGACGGCATTTCTCACTTCCTTATTCTTGGTAATCAACGCACCGATACGGATGCCGCATTCGGAATAACGCTTGGACACCGAGTCAATCAGCACCACATTTTCTTCAATGCCTTCCAAGTGACAGGCAGAAATATAAGGAGAACCGGTATAAATAAACTCGCGGTACACTTCATCCGAGAACAGGTAAAGATCATACTTCTTCACCATGTCACGAATCTGGTTCATCTCGCGGCGGGTATACAAATAGCCGGTCGGATTATTCGGGTTACAGATCAGAATAGCTTTTGTGCGTTCGTTTATCAACTCCTCGAACTTCTCCACTTTCGGCAGGGAGAACCCTTCCTCAATGGTAGTCGTCACCGTGCGGATCACGCACCCGCCGAATGGCAAACGCCATATAATTGGCATAGGCAGGTTCCGGCACAATGATCTCATCTCCCGGATTCAAACAACTTAGAAAAGCAAACAGCACCGCTTCCGAACCTCCGGTAGTGATGATGATATCATCGGCAGACAAGTTGATGTCATATTTCTTATAATAACCCACCAGCTTCTCGCGATAGCTGCGGTATCCCTGGCTGGGACTATATTCCAAAACGGTACGGTCAATATTACGAATCGCATCAAGGGCCGCTCGCGGAGTAGGCAGGTCGGGTTGACCGATATTCAGGTGATACACATGAACTCCTCTCTGTTTTGCAGCATCGGCCAGCGGTGCCAATTTGCGAATTGGCGATGCGGGCATCTCGTTTCCTCTGATGGATATTATTGGCATAATGTTATAAAAATTATTTAATCGAAGTGCAAAGATAGACTTTCGCAACCAACCGAGCAAACAATTAATTAAGAATTTAAATCTTTGTTATCTTAATGCGCATTTTTAGGGTTATTAAAAAAAAACATGTAAGTTTGTTCCAGTAAAACAAAGCAAAATATCAAATGAATCTATACCTGATAACCTTCCAGTCCTCCTTGAACAGAATTGAGTCTGTATATGATTGCCATAAAGATTTATTTGTGGAAATCGAGAAGTTTTTCACGCTTCATCTGGTACCTTATACAGAGGCTGCAAGTATTCCGGCAGATGCCTACCGGATGGCTTTCATCGCTTCGGGCGGGGTAGAAAAATGGTCACCCAACACTTCGAACTACTTCCCTATCCTATCCATCTGCTGACCGACGGACAACAGAACTCACTGGCTGCTTCCCTGGAAATAGCTACATGGATACGCAGCAAAGGAATGAAAGTACATATTATTCATGGCACTATCCCCAATATGGTGAGACAACTGATAGATCATCACAAGGCTTTCGCCGCCCAGCGCGAGGTAAGAGGAAAACGAATCGGAGTTGTGGGATATTCTTCTCCGTGGCTGGTGGCCAGCAATGTAGATTACCTGCTTGCCAAACGCCGCTGGGGAATAGAGTTCATTGATATCCCCATGGAGGAAGTGTATTGTCTTTTTTATCAGATAAAGGATGATGATATAGGATATGAGGCGTCCGTATTTGCCAACCGTGCCATTGCCTGCCGGGAAGGGACTCCGGAAGATTTGCTGAAAGCCATGCGTCTTTATCAGGCAGTGAAAATTATTTGCGAGAAAAAAAAGCTGGATGCAGTAACCCTCTCCTGCTTCTCCCTGATTGAGAAATTAGGAACAACTGGATGTCTGGCACTTGCCCTGCTTAATGATGAAGGCATTCCGGCCGGATGTGAAGGAGACTTACAATCCATCTTTACTCTGCTCATCGCCAAGACACTGACCGGCCAGGCAGGATTCATGGCGAATCCGGCATTCATCAACGATGACCTGAACGAAATAGTGATGGCTCACTGTACGATTGCCACCAAATGGTGGATCAGTTTATCATCCGGAATCATTTTGAAACAGAAACCGGAATAGCCATACAGGGTATTTTGCATCCGGGAGGCATCACGATGATAAAATGCGCGGGAGAATGCCTGGACGAGTATTTCGTATCCACAGGCCAACTGATAGAAAATACCAACTACATCAATGCCTGCCGCACACAAGCAAGAATCAAACTGGACAAATCGGTAGACTATTTTATGCGTAATCCTTTAGGTAACCATCACATCATATTAATGGGCGATCATGAAAAAGTGATTCACGAATTCATGCAATTGAACAGCTGCAAACTAGTGGAATAAGGAAAGCATGAAGAAATTAAGTAAAATGGGAGATGAAGATTAAATAAATTGTATCTTTGTATCCAATTTAATATTCAATAAAACAATAAACTTTTATGATGCATACTTGGTTTGAATGTAAGATACGTTACGAAAAAGTCATGGAAAACGGCATGAACAAGAAAGTAACGGAACCCTATTTGGTTGACGCGCTGAGCTTTACTGAAGCAGAAGCCCGTATTATTGAAGAAATCACTCCGTATATCAGCGGTGAGTTCACTGTTTCGGACATCAAACGAGCCAACTACAGCGAACTGTTCCCCTCTGAAGAAGATGCAGCCGACCGCTGGTTTAAGTGCAAGCTGTTCTTCATCACGCTGGACGAAAAAAGCGGAGCAGAAAAAAAGACCTCCACTACCGTACTGGTACAAGCTTCCGACCTGCGCGACGCTGTAAAGAAACTGGACGAAGGAATGAAAGGTACAATGGCAGACTACGTGATTGCATCCGTAGCCGAAACCGCCATCATGGATGTTTACCCATACGAAGCCGAACCGGATGTGAAACCTGAATTCCGGATGCCGGAAAAACCGAATAAAGCCTGATAAAAAATAGAAAGTATAACAGATAATGAGCATTCAAGCAAATTTAAAAGAAGTTCTTTCCGAACTGCCTACGGGGGTCCGCCTGGTAGCCGTATCCAAATTCCATCCCAACGAGGCATTGGAAGAAGCGTATGCTGTCGGCCAGCGTATTTTCGGTGAGAGCCACGTGCAGGAAATGACTCAGAAATATGAAACCCTGCCCAAAGACATTGAATGGCATTTCATCGGCCACCTGCAAACAAACAAAGTAAAATACATGGCCCCTTATGTAGCTATGATACATGCCATAGACTCGTATAAATTATTGGTTGAAGTCAATAAACAAGCTTCCAAAGTCCATCGCGTCATCCCTTGTTTATTGCAGATACATATCGCCCAAGAGGAAACGAAATTCGGTTTTTCTTTTGACGAATGCAGGGAAATGCTGGATACAGGCGGATGGAAGGATTTGAAAAATGTCCGCTTATCAGGAGTGATGGGTATGGCGACCAATGTGGATGACGACGAACAAATCAAAAGAGAATTTTGTTCCTTAAATACATTCTTCAAAGAAATCAAGCAGAGCTATTTTTCTGATTCAGAATACTTCAAAGAAATTTCCATGGGTATGTCACACGATTATCCGCTGGCGGTGGAAGCCGGAAGTACACTAGTCAGGGTAGGAAGCAAAATCTTTGGAGAACGAAACTATTAAAACTACTATTTATATGACTCAATTAAAAACCACTTTTGCCGGGTTGTCACTGCGCAATCCTATTATTATCAGCAGTTCCAGCCTTACAAACAGCGCTGAAAAGAACAAGAAACTGGAGCTGGCAGGCGCCGGAGCCATTGTTTTGAAATCAGTTTTCGAAGAGCAGATCATGATGGAAGCACATCACATGGCTACTTATGGTTCTCCCGAAGGAGATGACTACTTGAGCACATATGTACGCTCTCATGCATTGAACGAATATATTTCATTGATTGAACAGACTAAAAAGCTTTGCACCATTCCTGTCATTGCCAGCATCAACTGTTTCAGCAACTCAGAATGGACAGACTTTGCCCGTACTGTGGAAACAGCAGGCGCCGACGCACTGGAAATCAACATCCTTTCCTTGCAGACCGAAAAAGAATATCAATGCGGTTCTTTCGAACAGCGTCATATCGATATCGTAAGCAGTATCAAGAAACAGATTTCCATCCCCGTCATTGTGAAACTGGGCAGCAATCTGACCAACCCCATCGCACTGATCAACCAGCTTTATGCCAACGGAGCCAATGCTGTGGTATTGTTCAACCGATTCTACCAGCCGGACATCAATATCGACACCATGACATATTCTGCAGGCGATGTATTCAGTACTCCTGCCGACTTGTCCAACGGACTGCGCTGGACTGCTATCGCTTCGGCACAAGTTCCTCAGACAGACTATGCCATCTCAGGCGGTGTACACGATGGAAAAGCGATAGTCAAAGCAATCCTGGCAGGCGCTTCGGCTGTAGAATTATGCAGTGTCATCTACCAAAGAGGCAATCAGGTCATTGCAGATATGACAAATGAAATAACTCAATGGATGAACCGGCAGGGCTACAAGAATATCAGCGAATTCAAGAGTTCGATGAACGCGCTGTCTACTGGAGCCAGCAATCCGTTTGAACGTACACAGTTCATGAAGTATTTCAGCAGTAAAGAATGAAAAATAGTGGTTAGTGATTAATTGGTTGGTTAGTGGTTCATATCCATGCGGTATCACAGCACAGCCCATTAACTACTAATCACTAACCACTATTTTTCCCTCTGTTTAATTTGTATGCTCCAAAGAAAGTCTTATATTTGCACATTTGATTAAAGTTTGTGCAAAATATAAACAAAAGAGTATATACAATGGAGCAGAGTTTTATTGCCTTCCTGGAAGACAGCATAAAGAAAAACTGGGATTTAGATGCCCTTACAGATTATAAAGGTGCCACATTACAATATAAAGATGTAGCCCGCAAAATAGAAAAGCTACACATCATCTTCGAATTAAGCGGCATCAAGCAAGGAGACAAGATAGCTGTCTGTGGTCGCAACAGTTCTCATTGGGGAGTTACCTTCCTGGCTGCCGTTACATACGGAGCAGTCATTGTTCCCATTCTTCACGAATTCAAATCGGACAACATTCATAATATAGTCAACCACTCGGAAGCACGCCTGTTAATGGTAGGCGATATGGTATGGGAGAATCTGAATGAAAATGCCATGCCGTTGTTAGAAGGGGTTATCTTGATGAATGACTATACCTGCTAGTGTCTCGCAGTTCCAAATTGGACTATGCACGCGATCATCTGAATGAACTGTTCGGAAAGAAATATCCGCGCAATTTCCGCCGGGAACATGTCAGCTACCGCCGGGATACACCGGAAGAACTGGCTGTGATCAACTATACTTCCGGCACGACCAGTTATTCCAAAGGAGTGATGATTCCTTACCGCGCATTGTGGTCGAATACCCAGTTCGCTTTTGATGTCTTGAAAATGAATCCGGGTGACAAGCTGGTTTCCATGCTCCCTATGGCACACATGTACGGACTGGCTTTCGAGTTCCTTTATGAATTCTGTGTGGGATGCCATATTTATTTCCTGACCCGTACCCCCAGTCCGAAAATCATCTTCCAAGCCTTTTCCGAAGTGAAACCCAATCTGGTAGTAGCCGTTCCATTGATTATCGAAAAAATCATCAAGAAGAATGTACTGCCCAAACTGGAAACCCCGGCTATGAAGATTTTACTGAAAGTTCCTATCATCAATGATAAAATCAAAGCCACAGTCCGCGAACAGATGATTAATGCCTTCGGAGGTAATTTTTACGAAATTATTGTAGGAGGCGCCGCTTTCAATCAAGAAATAGAGCAGTTCCTGAAAAGTATAGATTTCCCCTATACCGTGGGATATGGCATGACTGAATGTGCTCCAATTATCTGTTATGAAGATTGGAAATATTTCAAGCTAGGGCCTGCGGAAAGGCGGCTCCCCGTATGGAAGTCAAAATATTGAGCCCCGACCCTGAGAATATAGTAGGTGAGATAGTATGCAAAGGACCTAATGTAATGTTAGGCTATTACAAGAATCCCGAAGCTACCGCCGAGGTAATAGACAAGGACGGCTGGTTGCATACCGGTGACCTGGGTGTTATGGATGCGGAAGGCAATGTTACCATCAAGGGACGCAGCAAAAACATGCTGTTAGGTCCATCGGGACAGAATATTTATCCGGAAGAGATTGAAGATAAATTGAATAACATGCCGTTCGTTTCAGAAAGTATTATCATACAGCAGGCAGACAGCAAACTGGCGGCTTTGGTTTATCCCGATTTCGACGATGCCTTTGCTCATGGGCTGGATAATGACGCGATAACACAGGCAATGGAAGAGAACCGTATCAACTTGAATACAGAACTTCCTGCATATTCACAAATAGCCCGTGTAAAAATCTATCCGGAAGAATTCGAGAAAACTCCTAAAAAGAGTATCAAACGTTTCTTATATCAGGAAGTAAAATAACACCTGACAGAAAAAAGAACCTGCCTGCAACATATATAATGTATAAGTCTGAAGATTATAGATGTTGCAGGCTATACATTATATATGTTACAGGTTATACATCCGCATATATGGGCACCTGGATCATGATACGTGAAAGGAGACAATACAAAACATAATTTTACTCTTTCACCCCGATCAATTCTCCCCATAATTCCCCCTTATATCTACATTTTTATTACATTTGCACCCAAGAAACTAAAAATGTATGAAAATGAATATGCGTATAGCAGCAATACTCCTTTTAGGATATTGTGCAGGTATGTCAACTCCTGCTTTTGCCCAGAAAAAGGACAAGCTTAAAAAGGGTCCCAACATCTCCTTGAACATTTCCGCAAAGAAAGACAGTGTCAAAACCACTTATCTGAATATCGGTCTGCTTACAAATATCTATCAACTGAAAGGAATCGGCATCAACGCTGTGTCCAGTGTTGTACAAAACGATATGACGGGTTTCCAAATCTCCGGTCTGGCCAGCATTACCGGATGCCACGCCTCCGGTTTCCAACTGGGAGGTATTGCCAATGTAGCCGGAGGCAATGCCAATGGCATTATGCTCAGCGGACTGATGAATGTTGCCGGAGGGAAAGCCAACGGTATTCAATTTTCCGGATTAGGCAACATTGCCGGAAACATATCAAGAGGAGTTACCATCGGCGGTCTGATGAATCTGGCCGGCAACAAAGCCCAAGGAGTTCAGATAGCCGGCTTGGCCAACATTGCCGGAAAATCACAAAATGGTGTCGCTATCGGCGGACTTATGAACGTATCTGCCGAGAAACTGAACGGAGCACAAGTTTCCACCCTGCTCAATATCAGTGGCGGAGAAGCCAAAGGCGCTCAAGTCTCAGCCATTGGTAATGTAGGTGTAAACGTGAATGGTATGCAATTCTCCGCCATCAGCAATATCGCTGCCGGAGAAATCAGAGGCTTGCAGCTTTGCGGTGCGGTAAATATCGCCGTCAAGACGGAAAATGCCCTGCAATTCTCAGGACTGACCAATGTTTGCCAAGCAAGTTACGCGGTGTGCAGTTCGCTCCCGGCAACTACGCCGGAGAAGTAAGCGGCGCGCAAATCGGTTTACTCAACCTGTGTGGCGGGAATGTAAAAGGAATACAAATAGGAATCATCAACCATAGCAAGGATACTACCGCCCATAAACTAGGTTTGGTGAATATCACTCCTAAAACCCGTATCCAGATGATGCTGTTTGCAGGTAACACCAGCAAACTGAATGCTGCCGTGCGTTTTAAAAACCGCCGGAGTTATACTATGCTGGGTATCGGTACACACTATCTGGATTTGAATGACAAATTTTCGGGCTGTGTGTTCTATCGTACCGGTCTTTACTATCCCATCGCCTCCAAACTGGAACTAAGTGGCGACTTAGGTTATTTCCATATAGAAAACTTTGAAAATGAAGATGCGGAAACACCGGAACGCATGTATTCATTACAAGCCCGTATCAATCTGGAATATAAATTCAAATCCAGAATCAGTTTCTTTGCATCGGGTGGTTACGGCATGACGCGCTACTATGATAAAAATAAGTTCTACGAAAAAAAACCTATTTTCGAAGCAGGTGTTATCTTATTTTAAGCAGCCGTCACACTAATATAAACTAATTCATACAATATGAAACTACAGCATATCGCATTAGTCTGCCTGCTGGCATTAAGTGCTGGGAATGTCACAGCCCAGATACTCCACCGCTCCGATTCCATTTATACATTCACCGACCCTCGCCTGCAAAAAAAACACCCTTGGCGTGCCGCTGCCGAAACTTTCGGAATGAATGTCGGAGTATGGGCATTCGACCGTTATGTAATGAACGAAGACTTTGCCAAAATCAGTATCGGCAGCATACGGCGCAATATCAAGCATGGTTTTGTATGGATAACGACCAATTCTCCACCAACCTGTTCGCCCACCCCTATCACGGAAATCTCTATTTCAATGCAGCACGCAGCAACGGACTTACCTTTTGGGAATCAACTCCATACGCCTTTGCTGGTAGTTTGATGTGGGAAATAGCCGCAGAAGTGGAGCCGCCCGCCATCAATGACCTGATGGCAACCACCTAGCGGCATCGCCCTGGGAGAAGTAACGCACCGTATGTCTTCTTTGGTACTGGACGACTCCAAGCGTGGTTTCTCACGTTTCACCCGCGAGTTTTTGGGAACCCTGATCTGCCCCATGCGGGGATTGAACCGAATGATAACCGGCGAGATGTGGCAAGTAAAACGCTCTCATTACAAATACCACGATTACGACCGCATTCCGGTACACTTTTCCATAGGTGCCGGTGACCGTTATCTGGCCGACGACAATTACCTGTTCCGTGGAGAGCACAATCCCTACCTTGAATTCCGGGTACAATACGGAGATGCTTTCGATAAAGTGAATGACGGCCCATACGATTATTTCACCGCACGGGCCACCTTCGGTCTTTCCGGGAACCAGCCTCTTATCAGCCAGATCAACCTGATGGGCAAACTATGGGGTGTCCCCCTGAAAACCACTACCGGCATGGAAATGATGTTCGGTATCTTCCAGCACTTCAACTATTTTGATTCCGAGGAAGTGATTGACGGATCGGGACGTATCCCTTACAAGATTTCGGAAGCTGCCAGTGTGGGACCGGGTATGATTTATAAATTCCCTCAAATGAACAGTCTGGTAAATTTGGAGCAACGTGTATTCCTGAGTGCCATCCTGCTGGGTGGAAGCCTTACCGACTATTACAACGTAATAGACCGCAATTACAATATGGGAAGCGGATACAGCATCAAGAACAACACCATTCTGGATTTCGGCCGTTATGGCATGTTCGCACTGAATATGCATCTTTACCAAATTTTACCTGGAAAGGATACGAACATAAAGATTTGGAAACAATAGATCCGCTCTATCTGAATGCGCAGGGAGACAAAGGAAATGTAATGCTCGCTGTGGTGAATCCGATTATCGAGCTAAATCTAAGTTCCCACTTCAAGGCCAATATGGAAGTGTCCTATTACTACCGCCACACACATTATTCCTACCATGAGGACGTAAGATATAAGACCTTTGAAACCCGATTAGGATTAATTTATCAATTCTAAAGCAATGAAGAACGGACACGGCTCAAGGTTTCGGGGGTCATCTGTAATAAGGAAGCGATGTATACAAGAGGCGCACGCTTCAATATCTCGGGATGAAGTTGCAACAGTTTGTTATAACGCTCATGAGCCGGTTCAAAACGAAGTGTGTCCGCCTTTACCTGTGACTCTATCAAAGAATGTTCAATAAAGCTGCGATAAAGACGTTCGATATCGTGATATTGATCTATCAATTTCTCCACTTCCACACGGGGTAACTCCCATACCACGGATGCTTCCAAAGTTTCCACCATCAAGCGGGTGGGCTCCTGTTTAAAATAACTCTCTATGCAAATAATCATTCCGTTCTCATAACCGATATGCTCAGTCAGATCTTTATCATACTTATAATAAAATTGTCTGAGCATTCCTTTTCTATAAACAACATTGCTTTACACACCTCACCGGCCTGCAAAACAATCTCCCCTTTACGATATTTTCTACAAACTAAAATTTCGGCTAATGCGTGAACACTTTCTCTACTGAGAGGATGGTTAACTTCTGCTATCCTTCTAGCTATGTCTATACTAGTTGTCATGTGCTCCCAATTGTATTTGCAAAAAATACCAAAAAAAAGGCCGAATAAATAGATACAAATAACAAAATTAAGCCGATAATGTTCTGAATAATAGTTTTTTTTATATACTTTTGAAACGCAATAGTAATAAAACGACCTTTATGAAACTACTAGCCTCTTTAACAATCCTGGGTTTAGTCATGGCACAAAGTGTCACAGCCCAAACGAATTACACAAAGGATCCAGAAAGCTGCACTAGCATTATGGTAGGAAAGAAAGCAACTACCGATGGATCAGTTATAACCAGTCATACATGCGACAGCTGGTACCGAACCTGGGTAAACATGGTTCCGGCAGAAAGTTATGAAAGGGATACTGTAATGAATATTTACGATGGCCGTATGCACACCGAGTTTGTAGCCGACCAGACTAATGTAAAAATCAAGGGGCAAATACCACAAGCGAGAAAAACATATGCCTTCATGGACACCTCCTACCCTTGTATCAACGAAAAGCAACTGGGAATAGGTGAAACTACCGTAAGCGGACGCAGGGATCTGGAAAATCCCAAGGGTATGTTTATGATTGAAGAATTGCAACGTGTGGCGTTACAACGCTGTACAACAGCCCGTGAGGCTATCCGCCTGATGGGAGATCTCGTAAAACAATATGGCTATGGCGACAGCGGTGAATGCCTGACCATCGCCGATCCTAATGAAGTATGGCATTTCGAAGTTTCGGAGAAGGAAAAGATAAAATTGGCGGAGTATGGGCGGCAGTCCGTATTCCGGATGATCATGTAGGCGTATCTGCCAATATCTCACGGATCAGCACCCTCAATCTGAAAGATCCCGACCACTATATGGCTTCCGAAAATGTATTTGACGTGGCTAAAAAATTAGGGTATTGGGATGGAAAAGAACCTTTTAAATTTTGGAAAGCCTATAGCGGAAAGAATTACTCCGGCCAACTGAAATCCTTCAGCACCCGCGAGCACTTTATCCTGAATGCACTGGCACCGTCATTAAAGCTTGATTATGAAGCAGAAGAACTGCCTATCAGTGTAAAACCCGACAAGCAAGTATCTGTAACAGATGTTATGGCATTGCTCCGGGAAACATACGAAGGAACGCCGCTGGATATGACACAGAATCTGAAAGTTACGGTAAAAGATAGAAAAACCGGAAAAGTAGACACCATTATCAGCCCGAAAGCCAATCCGTGGATGCGTGGCGATGAACTGAATATGCTGAACGGTATTAAAAAGGGAGTTGTGAAATCAGTACGCAATATCGCAGTTCCGCAATGTGCTTATTCTACAGTTATCCAATTGCGCAACTGGCTGCCCGATGCAGTAGGTGGTGTGGTATGGTTCTCTATGGACAATCCCGGACAAAGCCCGCGCGTTCCGGTATTCTGTGGCATTACTGATTTCCCTGCTATGTATAAAATCTGCGGTAACCACCGCTATCGCGACGATGCCGCCTTATGGCACTATCGCCGCGCCAACAAACTGGCTGCTGTAAGATGGGGAGCTGCCCGTAAAGTAATGGAAAAAAATATTCGTCATTTCGAGGAAAAAGGACAACGGGAACTTCCATTTGTGGAAGCACAATACCAAAGTATCCTTCAATCCAAAGGAGAAGAAGCCGCCCGTGCTTATCTCACAGACTATACGGCAGACTTTATAGGCGCACCATCCTTCGCTGGGACGAAATGGCAAACCAATATTGGATTGAGTCACGCTTCGGCTTTTAATTGTTAACCTTATCATATTAAAAACAAACTTATGAAGACAAAAGTATTCACACTAGCCGCACTGCTATGCTGCGCATCAGCCATGTATGCACAAGAAAGTGGTTACAAATTCACGACTGTTGCATCACAGAAAGCAACTCCTGTCAAAAATCAGGCCTCTACCGGAACTTGCTGGTGCTTTGCCACCACTTCGTTCATGGAATCCGAACTGCTCCGTATGGGCAAAGGAGAATATGACCTTTCTGAAATGTTCATTGTACGCCAAAAGTACTTAAACCAATTGGAAGACAACTATTACCGGGGAGGCAACGGGAATTTAGGACAAGGAAGCCTTTCACACACATGGAAGAACGCTTTCAATCAAGTGGGTATCGTACCCGAGGAAGTATATCACGGAATCAATTATAACTCAGAGAAACATAACCATGGTGAAATGGTGAGATACATCAACGCTTTAGGAAACACAGCCGTTAAAATGAAACGTCGCAGCGCGGAATACTACAAGCTGATCAACAATCTTTTCGATACTTATCTAGGAGAACTTCCTGAAAAGTTCACTTACAAAGGAAAAGAATACACTCCGAAATCTTTTGCCGAAAGTCTGGGTTTGAACATGGACGATTATATTGAACTGACTAGTTTCACTCACAAACCGTATTACCAGAAATTCTCTCCGGAAGTACCCGACAATTGGGAAAATGAACAAATGTACAATCTTCCGCTGGACGAATGATGGAAGTTGCCGACTATGCTTTGACCCACGGATATACCGTATGTTGGGACGGTGATGTCAGTGAAAAAGGTTTTTCATTCAAAAATGGTGTAGCCATCAATCCGGTAGTGAAAAAGTGGAAGACCTCTCGGGTTCCGACCGTGCACGTTTTGAAAAGATGGACCCTAAAGAACAAAAAGAGATGCTGGCGGAAGCCTACAAATTTGAAAACCGTGTCCCGAAGTAAATGTCACTCCGGAAGTCCGTCAGGAAGGTTATGAAGCATTTGTCACTACAGATGACCACCTGATGCATCTTACCGGTATTACCAAAGACCAGAACGGGACCAAATACTATATCACCAAAAATTCTTGGGGTACAGAACGCAATACATTTGGCGGTTATCTGAATATGTCCGAAAGCTATGTACGTGCCAAGACTATTTTCCTCATGGTGCATAAAGATGCTATTCCGGCTGCAATCAAACAGAAATTAGGAATTAAATAAAAAAGAAAAGAGCAGGCGTCCGTTTTTCTAAAATAGACGCCCGTTTTTTGAAAACAGATATCTGGATTCCCAATACATACTTGTGTTTTCAAATGGACATCTATTTTTTAGTAAAAGATTCATAATAACTATGACGAAAAAGAACTTATTTACATTAGTCTTATGTTTATTCTGTCTCGGAACCACAACTCATGCACAACATATCCCCACATTGGAGGAAGCTGTATACGGAGGACTGATCAAGACAGAAGGCGGAAGCAACGTGAGTTGGATGAAAGATGGAGAACGTTATTCCAAAATAGAAAAAAATGCCGAGGGAGCATACGAAGTCACTGCCTATAAAGCAAAGGACAATTCCAAAGAAGTGCTGATCCCTGCCAATATGCTTCTGAATCCGCAAACAGGAAAACCTATCTCTGTCCGCAATTTCATATTCAGCGAAGATAACTCCAAAGTATTGATCTACACCAATACTCGTCGCGTATGGCGTTATGATACCCGCGGTGATTACTGGGTGCTTAATTTGAAAAACGGCAAACTGCAACAATTGGGCAAAAGCTTGCCGGAAGCTACCTTAATGTTCGCCAAGTTCTCGCCGGATGCCAGCCGGGTAGCATATGTCTCCAGAAACAACATTTACGTAGAGAGTCTGGCTGACGGGAAAATCAACCAACTAACTCAAGACGGAAATAATGAAATTGTAAACGGAACATTCGACTGGGTATACGAAGAAGAATTCAACTGCCGCGACGGTTTCCGCTGGAGTCCCGACGGGCAATACATAGCCTATTGGCAAAGCGATACCCAAGGTACGGATGGTTTGATATCATCAATAATGTAGATTCCATTTATCCTAAAATCCAACGTTTTCCTTACCCTAAAGCCGGAACAGCAAACTCCGCTGTAAAAGTAGGCTATGTATCCGCCGACGGTGGAAACACCACTTGGCTGGCTCTTCCCGGTGATGCACGTAACCACTATATTCCCCGTATGGAATTCATTCCGGGCTGCAACGAACTGTTCATCCAGCAAATGAACCGTGCCCAAAACACCAATAAAGTATGGATTGCGAAAATAGGTGAAAATACCCCCGTCAATATCTTTACCGATCAAGATGCCGCATGGTTGGAAATGAATGACAATGTGCGTTGGTTGAAAGGGAACAAGTATTTCACTTGGGAAAGCGAACGTGACGGATGGCGCCACCTGTATCGTGTAAGCCGTGATGGTAAAGAAATCAAGCCCATCACCCAAGGAGCTTTTGATTATATTCAAGAAGTAGGTGCGGATATGGATAAAGGTTTTGTATACTTTATCGCTTCTCCCGACAACTTCACCCAGCGCTATCTCTACCGGGCACGTCTTTTCGGCAATGGAGAGGTAAAGCGGCTAAGTCCTGTTGACCAAAGCGGGCAACATCGTTATATCATGTCACCGTCCGGCAAATGGGCAGTCCATACATTCAGTAACTCGGAAACTCCCCCTGTAATCGACATGGTGTCTTTCCCTGCCCATAAAAGTGTACGTCTGATTACTGACAATGCAAAAGCCAAGGAGCAATACAAAGCCTTGGGGCTACAACCAAAAGAATTTGTAAAAACCCGTTCAGGAGAATTGGAACTGGATGCATGGATGATCAAACCCGTAAACTTTGATCCCAGCAAAAAATATCCGGTCATAATTGATGTCTATGGAGAACCTGCCAACGCCACTGTACAGGATGTATGGAGCGGAGGAAGTTTATGGCACCAATACTTGGCAAACCTGGGGTATATCATAGTCAGCATCGAGAACCGTGGTGCCAATGCACCCCGTGGACGCGAATGGCGCAAATGTATTTATGGAGAAGTCGGAACCTTTGCCAGTGAAGATCAGGCAAGAGGCATCCAAGACTTGGCACGTCAATACTCTTTCATTGACACCACACGTATCGGTATCACCGGCTGGAGTGGTGGAGGCAGCCAGACTCTGAATAGTATGTTCCGTTATCCCGATGTTTTCCACACAGGCATTGCCATTGCTTTTGTAGCAGACCAGCGTCTGTATGACACGATTTATCAAGAACGTTACATGAACACCCCTCAAAATAATCCGGAGGGTTACCGCAAAGGGTCTCCCATCTCGTATGCAGCAGGATTGAAAGGCAACTTGCTGTTAATTCACGGTACAGGAGATGATAATGTCCATTACCAGAATTGTGAAATGTTGGTCAATGAACTGGTACGGCACGGAAAGATCTTCTCACAGATTTCTTACCCTATGCGTTCCCATGGAATTTATGAAGGCGAGGGAACCAGCTTGCATCTGCGAAAGACAATGGCTGATTACTGGTTGAAAAACCTGCCTGCCGGAGGAAAATAAATATGCCAAAACTTTTGCTGATATGATTATATAGTTTGCCATTCTGGGCATTAGTGAAGCTTTTCATATACATAAAGTGATTAGAAACCAAATCTTTCACAAAAGTTCAGGATGGCAGACTGATAAATCTGCTTCGTTTTAGCAAACTTTACACTAAACCAAAACACATAAACTAAATGAAGAAAATACAACTATTCTTATTACTATTTCTGTTAATATCCATTACGCAGCACATCAATGCCCAATTCCCTGTCAAAACAGAATATACCGTTGAGATGGGAGGAACATCGGGTAAAGGAACTTACGCACCTATGTGGCTTACTGCCAATAGGCAAGGTTTATCTTCTGTCAATACTGAAAATGGTTATTTACGGGCAGGAATTGCACACACAATGCCATTAAACCAACATTTCGGCTTCAGTGCAGGACTGGATTTGGCAACCGCCTACAATTTCACCTCCTCATTCATCATCCAACAGGCCTATGCAGACCTTAGCTACCGATGGTTGAACCTGAGCATCGGCAGTAAAGAACGCTTGCCCGAATTAAAGAATTCCAAGTTAAGCAGTGGAGGCATGTAGAATCAAATAATGCCCGCCCCATTCCCCAAGTACGCTTGGAAGTTCCCTATTATGTAGCCATACCAGGTACCCATAAATGGCTTTATTTGAAAGGACACATAGCCTATGGACGTTTTACTGATGACAAATGGCAGGAACATTTCACTTCCATAGGTAACAAATATGCCATTGATGTACTTTACCACAGTAAATCGCTTTTCGCCAAAGTAGGAAACAAAGAACATTTTCCGGTAGAATTTGAAGGAGGAATACAAATGTCCGCTCAATTCGGCGGAGACCAATATATTGCAGGACAAAAAGAGCCTGTAATAGATATGCCTACCCGGTTTGTTGACTTTATGCGCGTATTGGTTCCTATGGCTGGAGATGATACCACACCCGAAGGCGAACAAGTAAACATCTACGGAAACCATGTCGGTAGTTGGAATTTTGCCGCAACAGCTTATCTTAACCAGTGGAAGGTAAAAATCTATTATGAACATTATTTCGACGATCACTCCCAAATGTTTTTCCAATACGGACGCTGGAAAGACGGACACATCGGACTGGAAATAACTTTTCCAAAAAACCGCTTCATTGATACTTTTGTATACGAAGGATTAGGAACAAAGGATCAAACCGGACCTATGCTGTATGATTCCTTTTGGGGGGAGTTTGAAGAGCAAATCAGTGCTAAAGATAATTATTACAATCATTACCTCTATCAAGGATGGCAGCATTGGGGAATGGGAATAGGCAATCCTCTACTTCCCGGACCTATTTACAACAAGAATGGACAGATTACTTTTATCAGCAACCGTGTACTGGCACATCACATAGGATTCTGCGGTTCCCCCTGCCAATCGCTGAGTTATCGTATGCTACTCTCCTACTCCCGTCATTGGGGTACTTATGATAATCCTCTGAATGAAATAAAGAAACAATTCAACTCTTTGTTTGAAGTAACTTATGCTCCACAACAACTGAAAGGATGGAGTTTCACTGTATCCGGAGCTATGGATCGCGGCAGCATGCTTGGAAATAATTATGGTGGAATGCTGGTTATCCGCAAACAAGGAATTATCAAATCAGGCAATAAATAAAAGTTTTAACTGTCAACCCAATCAACATATGAAACAAATATTATTATTCATACTCTTTATGCTGGGAATCAGCAGTTGTGACAAAGCTCCCATCAATGGCAAATTAGATGGCAGATGGCAATTAATGACTATAGAATATACTAATGGAAAAATAGAAGAATGTAACCGCATTTATTATAGTATCCAGTTACATTTGGTGGAAATCAGTGCCAAAGGTGGAAATGGAGGCACTCATATCGGACGTTTCTCTTATAAAGGAGATGAGGTAACCATGAGTGAATTCCGCCACCGGGGAGATGAAGAAAAACTAACGACACTGAATGAATTGAAACCTTTCGGACTTAATCAAGCTATTAATCATCTTAAAGTGGAAAAAGCAACAGGCAAGAAACTAATTCTGAAATCTGATTATGCACGCCTCACATTCAGAAAGTTCTAAAAAAGTATACCACAGACTACGCAAACTATCTGCTGATAAAATATGAAAAAACAATTTATACGCTATAGCGGTGACAAAACACTATGCCGGATTTCTAGAAATTAATTTATCGGCAGGAATAAAACTAGTGCCACCACTCATGGAGCCGGCTTTACAAATATTGAAGCCGGCTTCATAAAACAAGTTCTTTACTTTCCTGTAGTCTGTGGTGAAATAAATTTATCTTCTAGGCTTAATATCCAATTTTACCGGTTTCAACATGTTCTCCGGACTTAGAATTGTATCCAACTCTTCCTTATTTAAAATACCATGTTCCAAGACCAGTTCATAGACACTTCTACCTGTTTCCAACGCTTCTTTTGCAATCTTTGTAGAATTTTTATAACCAATAATCGGATTCAATGCGGTTACTACACCAATACTGTTATGCACTTCAATCTTGCAGCGTTCCGCATTAGCAGTAATACCTTCTACACAACGTGTACGCAAGGTTTCAAAACCATTGATCATTAAATCTACAGATTCAAAACAACACTGTGCCATCACCGGTTCCATAGCATTCAGTTCCATTTGGCAGCTTCGCCAGCCATAGTCACACATAGTTCGTTACCCATTACCTTATAACAAATCTGATTCATCACTTCAGGAATCACCGGATTCACCTTACCTGGCATTATAGAAGATCCCGGTTGCATAGCCGGAAGGTTGAATTCTCCTAAACCACAACGCGGTCCACTGGCCAGCAAACGTAAATCATTACATATTTTATTTACTTTTACGGCTACCCTTTTTAAAGCTGAAGCATAACCTACCAAGCAGGAAGTATCTGAAGTAGCTCCTACCAAATCTGACGACAATTTGAAATCAAAACCTGTAATTTCACACAATGCTTCCACACATTTTTCTGCATATCCCGGTTCCGCACAAATGCCTGTACCAATAGCGGTAGCACCCATATTTACTGTCAGGAAGTCTGCCGCCGCTTCATTCAAATGACGAATTTCGTCTCTCAATATACTGGCAAAACCATTGAATGTCTGACCTAAAGTCATAGGTACGGCATCTTCCAACTGAGTACGCCCCATTTTGATGATATGTGCAAACTCTTCTCCTTTCTTATGGAATGCACCAATCAGCGATTCCAAATAAGGAAGAAAACGAAGATGAGAATAATACATACCAATATGGATTGCAGTGGGATAAGCATCATTCGTTGATTGTGAGCAGTTCACATGGTCATTAGGAGAGCAATATTGATACTCGCCACGTTTGTGTCCCATAATCTCCAAAGCACGGTTAGCAATGACTTCATTAGCATTCATATTGGTAGAAGTACCGGCACCTCCCTGAATCATATCCACCGGGAATTGCTCATGATGCTCACCATTTAAGATTTCCTGACACGCCAATACTATGGCATCTTTTTGTTCTTTAGTTAATAAACCTAACTCATAGTTAGCCATTGCAGCTGCCATTTTCGTAATGGCAAGACCGTTAATAAACAACGGATATTCATTTAGATGAAATTTACTAATTGGGAAATTTTCTATGCCTCTTAGAGTTTGCACACCATACAATGCACTGGCCGGAATTTCGCGGGCACCAATTAAATCACTTTCTACTCGGGTTTCTTCTGTAAGTTTTGTTTCCATGATCAGGTTATTTATTAGTTTATCATTTCTTATTTTATATAGCAAAGGTATAAACTAACATTTTGATATCAAATATAATCTGATATAATTTTAAAATATTATTTTATACATGTTTATTGCTGCAAAACAGACAACAAACTTACATTATGAAAGTTTACTCAGTTAACAAAGTCTTATATCATTTGAAGTTCATTCAAAAAACAGACATAAAAAAAGGCGTCCATTCAGAACGCCTTATTCTATTTTTAACTTCGGAACTCTTATTTCACCTTTATTCTATCAAAGCCTTCTCCAAATACACCAATGACAGCACTTTGTGATACAAATGCGTTCGGATCGATATCTTTTATCAAACGGAATATAGTAGTAGACTCACGTTTTTTGCAAGCACAAACATCATTTTCACACCCGCACCGGTATAACAACCTACTCCGTCAATGAACGTCACCCCTCGATGAAGATCTTTATTTATGCGATGCCCTATTTCTTCATGCTTCTTCGAAATGATAAAGAATTGCACTGACTGACGAGCACTATTTACCACCTGATCCAAGACAAAGCTGGATATAAACAAGACAACATATCCATATACCACCTTCTCCCAATCATGCAATACAAAATAACTGGAAGAGATAATAACCAAATCACACATCAAAATAACCCGGCCCAAAGTAATATCACGATACTTATTGACAATAGCAGCTATAATATCCGTACCTCCTGTGCTACCATTGGCAGAAAAAGCGACACCAATACCACCTCCGCAGAAAAAGGCTCCCAAGACACAAGCCATGAAAGGTTGATCATGTATTAAAGACTCTCCCCCTGTCAAATCCTGTATGATAGGCAAAATAGAAGTCAGCACAAATACAGCATAGATGGTTTTCACACTAAACTTCCATCCCAAAATAACCAAAGAAGTATCAACAATACTCCGTTTATTCCCAAATAGGTGTACTGGACCGGCAAACCGGTAGCCCAATAAACAATAGAAGCAATACCTGGCACCGCACCTGAAGGAAGGTCATTAGGTAACAAAAAGACGGTCCATCCGATAGCATACATCAGCATACCAAGAGCAATCAACATATAATCCCTTAGTTCTCTGATAACCCGTTGCTTACGCGTCGTAATAAAGACTGAATCCATGTGAGTTTTCCTTTATAAAATCATATTGTCCGCAAAAGTACAAAAAGATTGAATCACTTGGCTTCAAAAGGTGACATTTTTTCAAGTAAAAAGTCCTGTTAATCTGATTTATCAAAAACAACAGTACTTTTCACCCTTTATTATTCTTTGGGGTGTAAATACCAATCTTTATAATCCGCACCAAAAGAATCTCTCCACTGTTTAAACTCGGGATAATAGGTGGTAATAGACACCTTCTCTGAAGGCCATCTAAATTCACTGTTACTGATATTTATAGCGAAAGGCATATTATCTTCTGCTATATAATACATTGGGATACCATTGGAGTCTTGACTCAAATCACTACCCGTACCACGTAAACTCTCATCAGCTACGCTTGTCGGCTTATAGCCTGACAAATGTACTTCATGAGAACGTTTATTCACAAAAATGAAAGAATTGTAAGGCGGATAAGCATCCATATCGCTTACTTTATCATATTTTTTAAATCCGATCACTACAGTCACAGGCTTTTTGAGAACAGGCTTTATATCAGAAAAAAGTATTAATACAGGCTTTTCTATTCCCGGCTCAAAGTTTTTTCCGATCACATTACCTTCTTGACTCACCTGCACCAAATCGATATGCTCCTTCCCTACGTAATCCAACTGGAAACCAAACCCATTTGTATAAGTAGCACCATCATTCATCGGAGTAAAAGTAGTAGTGGTGCGCACCAATGCGTTAGAAGATTTATCTTTCACAACTGTACTGGAATAATATATCACAACATCATTCATATCATAATCATTCTTATCAGGCCAATTGTCCTCATAAGCCAAAGACCCTTTGACTACATACGAAATTTCACCCTTATTTACTTCATCCGGTATATTAGGAGTAGGTTCTACAGAAGAAGAAGCAGATGCCATAATAGCAAACTGTACATCATTAAAACGCATGTCCACATTATCTTCCATAGCCATAAAGAAACAATTGTCCAGTTCCGGATCACTTAACAAACTGAACGTTGCTCTTTATTATCGTTATATGCAGGATTAGAATAACGAGGAAAAACACCCTTTTCTTTTCCAAATCCCATTCCCAATAAAATCCATCCAATATGAGTGCCTTGGGGGAATTCATCTTCATACTTGCTTTGTTCCTTATTCCAATATTTTAGTTTTATTTGCTCACCGACTAAAGATTTAGGAGCATTCCTACTGGAACGAGGAATCAGGATGGTCTTTTTTATGGTAGCCATGTCCACGGACTCTCCTTCTTTATAAGTATAATAAGCAACCATATCCTCCCACGTAGTAGACGAGAAATTAAAATAAGTCGCTACCAAACCTGTAGATTTAGTTATTACCATATCATTACTCCCTGAAGTACGCAGTTCCGGAAATCTTTCCAACAAATTACGATTATCTACTACTATAGAACGGCTTAAATTACTGCATCTCTCTAAAAAAGCACCAGGTATATCCAACTTTTCAGGCAACAAATAATCAGGAACCCCATTTTCATTCCAATTACCCAATACATCATATCCGTCAGGATAACTCACTCCTCCCATTACTGCTCTAGAACGCCCATCGGCAGACAGTTGTGCCTTATAATCAACATAATTAAAGGTTAGTCCGTCAGATAGTAATTCCAATTCAACAGGTGATACGACCAACACATTATCAGTTACCAACCATACCTTTCAAATAAGCCGGCAAAGATACTTTTGAAAAAAATCTACCATTCATATCAGTCGAAGCAGCATAAATGGGATTTATATCTTTAAACTCCCAAGTATTTTCAACTAATTCCATAGGATATTCATCATACAGATAAAAAGCAGTCTGTACTTTCATACCATAATCAATAATAAGTTGACTATTACGGACAGTAGTAAAATCAAAAAAATCGTCTTTATTGATTTTTTCCTCCCCTTCTTCCCCTCCCCCCCGTGTATATATCATGCATATTACGCAAGCAAGACACAAAGAAACTGATAAGCAGATGATCCAAAATTTTGTTTTCATAAAGTAGTGCGTGATTATTTTCGGCAAATATAGCCATAAATAACTAAAAAACAACTAAATAGTCAAAAAAAACTGTCCCCCGACTCACGTCGGAGAACAGCCACAACACAAACACAAAATAAAACACGACAAAACTACTATGCAATTTTTTAGCCTGCTCTATGTTTTGAGTAACATAACTACCGCCAATCAGGTATTCACATATCCAAGAGGGGTTTCAGGTTATTTGCATCTATAAAACGCCACACTAGCGTCCTTTGTTCATCGGTCTTTCTAAAAATATCTTAATTTTTATTGAATTCCTCTTTCTCTTAGCTTCAACTGCCAGTTCCAAGCCGAACGTAGCGTGTCCTCCAAATTGGCTTCTGCTTCCATCCCAACTCCTTATTAGCGAAGTCAGGATTAGCCCATACCTTCTCAATATCTCCGGCACGACGACCCACGATCTGATAATTAAGTTTCACACCGGTAGCTTTTTCAAATGTATTGATCAGTTCCAATACAGAAACGCCTTTACCCGTTCCAATATTAAAGACTTCCACCTTCTCCTTCTGCTTGTTATTCAAAATGCGATCCATTGCGATAACGTGAGCCTTCGCCAAATCCACTACATATATATAGTCACGGATGCAAGAACCGTCCGGTGTATCATAATCATCCCCAAACACACTCAGTTTTTCACGAATACCCATTGCTGTCTGAGTAACGTAGGGTAACAAGTTTTGTGGAACACCATTAGGTAATTCACCTATTAATGCAGTGGGATGTGCGCCAATAGGATTAAAGTAACGCAACATAATAGCATTAATAGGCGATCCCGAAGCAACTGTATCACGAATAATTTCTTCATTGATCTGTTTTGTATTACCATACGGAGACTCAGCCTTCTTAATCGGAGCCTCTTCCGTTACAGGAAGAACATCGGGCTGACCATACACCGTACATGATGATGAAAAATAATACCTTCTACTCCATGTTTCGGCATTAACTCCAACAGGTTAATCAATGAAACCAAGTTATTGCGATAATACAACAACGGTTTTTGTACCGATTCACCCACAGCCTTGCTAGCCGCAAAATGAATAATACCTTTTATGCCCGGATATTTAGTAAACAGCTTGTCCATTCCCTCAAAATCCAAGCAATCCAACTTTTCAAATGCAGGACGGATTCCTGAAACCTTTTCTATATTATCTACCACATCGGCGCTTGAATTGGACAAATTGTCCACAATCACTACGTCGTAACCGCTATTTTGCAGCTCTACTACCGTATGAGAACCGATGTAGCCGGTTCCTCCTGTTACTAAAATTCTTTCTTTCATAATACTTAATATTCTGTCGTTTTCTAATAGGTTCAAAACAACTTCGACGGGTAAATCCCTTTTCGTATCATATCATTGATACGAAGCAGGACTTGTATCTTGTCATCATGCGATACCAACCCCATCCATCTGGCAGGTGTCTCAATCACTTTCACCCTGACTCCGTCAGCAATACGCTCATTCATAAAAGCCGGAATAGAATAATGAGCTTTCATATCCATTCCATTCTCATCTATAAACTTATCGAACGCCTTCTTCATCTCACCAAATACCTGCGGAGTAAATCCCCACATATTCATTGAAACCAAGCTGTTGTCATCCAAAGCTACCCATTTATGTAATTCATTAGGATACATCGGATTTCCACTTATCCGTTCTACTCCTACACGGTCTGTAACGGACAACAGATATCCCTTTTCATCCACTTCACAAATACCACGGGTAACCCCTCCGCTTTCCGCCAATACATTTCTCAGCCTGTAGCAAATATTGAAACTATGGTAGTCAGCTTCTCCCAACATCACCAGATTATCATATAACAATTCAAAACTTTCTCTTTGGTAAAAGTTCACGGCATTTATCACACCGAATGGAGAGTCAATCAACTCTTCTCCCATCAAAACAGCTCTTACCGAGCCGTACAGTGCTTTGCGTTTCGGATTACGCTTTTCTTCAGGAATCGTTTCCACATCCTGATAAACATACTCCACTTCTACCACATGTTCATATTTGCCTGATACCAGTTTCTTGAATTCTTGTTCAAAATGTCTGCTTATGACAAATACGATCTTATCAAATCCGACTCTTACGGCATCATATATGGAAAAATCTAATATTGTTTCGCCATTAGGACCTATTCCCTCCAGCTGTTTCAATCCACCATATTTATTCCCCATAGTGGCCGCGAGTACAATCAAGGTCATAGCCATTTAATCTCTCTATTAATTCTAATGCAAAAATAAGCATAAAAATTGAATTTACGGACAAGAACAATGGATTTCTTTCTAATAAAAAAGTCCGAAGCTGTGCTCCGGACTTCTGAATCGGTTTATTTTAACGATGAAGTGAACTATTCTATTCCAAACAGAACACCCAAACCTTTGTCTACACCTGAAAATCCCATGAATGCCATTGCCAGCAGACCGGCAGTAACCAATGCGATAGCCATTCCCTGCATTCCTTTAGGTATATTCACCAAACTTAATTGTTCACGGATACCTGCAAACAATACCATAGCCAAAGCAAAACCAAGAGCTGTAGAGAAGGCGTAAACCACGCCAGTCAACAAATCAAAATCTTTCTGAATGACCAAGATAGCTACACCCAAAATACAGCAGTTAGTGGTTATCAACGGAAGGAATACTCCTAATGCCTGATAAAGGGCAGGAGACACTTTCTTCAATATGATTTCCACCATCTGTACCAATGCTGCAATGACAAGGATAAACGCAATGGTCTGCAAATATTCCAACCCGAAAGCATCGAGTACAAATTTCTGGATAAGATAGGTAACAATGGTAGCGATGGTAAGCACGAATGCAACAGCCGCACCCATACCCGTAGCTGTCTCAACTTTTTTGGATACACCGAGGAACGGGCAGATACCCAAGAATTGTGACAACACAATGTTGTTCACAAATATAGCGGTGATAAATATCAATATATATTCCATATTCTTACTTTTTACGGGTTATGCTTTCTTCAGTTTATTCACAATCGCAATAAGGTATCCCAATGCAATGAAGGCTCCCGGTGCGAGAACGAAAATCAACATTCCGTATTGCTCAGGCATGATAGTGATATCAAACAACTTGCCTGTGCCTAGGAACTCACGTACACCACCAAGGATAGTCAATGCAAGAGTAAATCCGAGCCCCATACCCAGTCCATCGAAGAATGAAGGCACGGGACCGTTCTTTGCTGCAAAAGCTTCGGCACGTCCCAGCAGAATACAGTTTACTACGATCAATGGGATGAACAAGCCCAAAGTAGCATAAAGTGCCGGCACATATGCCTGCATAATCATCTGCAACAAGGTTACGAATGATGCAATAACCACAACAAAGGCCGGAATGCGCACCATATCAGGTATCAAATTCTTAATGGCCGAAATTACAACATTAGAACAGATTAATACAAAAGCCGTAGCCAATCCCATCCCCATACCATTGATGGCAGAAGATGTTGTTCCTAATGTAGGACACATACCCAAAAGGAGTACAAACGTAGGATTCTCTTTGACAATCCCGTTCATTAATACTTTAAAATTATTCATAGTCTGCTCCTTCCTTATTTTTTATTTTACAATCTTGCTTGGGACATTCTACTTTTTGCAGTCTGCCTTATCGCAGTTAGCAGGATCACATTTATCGCTACAAACAGTCTTGCAGGCTGTAGAGTCACAAACCTGCTTACATGCCTCGTTTCCTTCACATTGAGCATCGCAGGCAGTAGCATTTTCGGCAACAGTTTCAGACACTTGCTGAGTTGCACCACTAGCGCCATCCACATTCTGACCACTATATGCTGCATAAGCATTGTTCACAGCTTTTAGAAAAGCACGTGTAGTGATGGTAGAAGCTGTGATAGCATCTATCTGACCACCATCCTTATTTACCACCAATGCTCCCTGTCCCGGATTCATACCGGTAATGTCGCCTTTTGCACCTTTCTTAAACCAATCAGCCGCCTTTGACCCCAAGCCCGGAGTCTCAGCATGGCTCAACAAAGAATAGTCTATGATATTTCCCTCTTTGTCAAAACCTACCAGCACACTCAAAGCGCCACCAAAACCATTGGCAGAAGATTCTACGGCAGCACCAATAAATTCGCCACCCTTGGTTGCCTTATATATTTTATAAGTAGCACCATCCAATTCTATAGTTTCAGGAGCTTCCGCAGGATTGTTATCAAACCCCGGAACTACAACTGCAATAGCGTCACTCAAAGCTTTTGCATTAGCCTCAGCAATAGGACCGGCAGTCAGTTGGTTGACATAAGCCAAAAGTCCGGTTGCAATCACAGTAATCGCTGTCAGCACGATAACCATGTTTTTCAAAGATGATTCTAGTTTTTTCATTTCTTCACGACCTCCCCGAATCTTTTAGGTTTACAATAAGTATTGATTAACGGAGTAAATGCGTTCATAATGAATATAGCGAAAGACATACCTTCGGGATATGCACCGAACAAACGGATAACCACGGTCAGGAAACCGATAGCCACACCGTATATAATCATACCTTTATGAGTCATAGGCGAAGTAACATAGTCGGTTGCCATGAAAATAGCACCCAACATCAAACCACCTGTAAACAAGTGAGCCAACGGAGATGCATAAGCCACCGGATCAACCAAATGCATCAGACCGGCAAATACAAATACAGTCACCAGAATAGATACAGGAATATGCCAGGAAATAATCTTTTTCCATAGCATATATCCCAGGCCAAGCAATAAAGCCAATGCACTCACCTCACCTAGCGAACCCGGGTTATTACCCAGAAACAGACTTAATGTATCGGGCAACTGACCTAAAGCATTTACATCACCCTTACAGCCATTTCATCAATGCCAGCGGAGTAGCACCGGTTTCAGCATCGGTATAACTTCCCCATTGTTGAACCAACGGCCATGAAGTCATCTGCACAGGAAAAGAAATCAGCAAGAAGATACGACCTACCAACGCAGGATTAAAAGGATTACAACCTAATCCGCCGAAAGTCATCTTGCCCACACCGATTGCCACCAACGCACCGATGATAATAATCCAAAGCGGCAAGTTGGAAGGCAGATTGAATGCCAGCAACACACCGGTTATAATAGCCGAACCATCACAGATGGTAGAGCGTTCTCTCTTCAAAATAAACTTGGTAATCGCCCATTCGAAGAATACACAAGCGGCAACCGAGGTCAAGGTCACCACCACGGCGCCCAGTCCGAACATATAAAATGACACCAGCAACGCAGGTATCAACGCAATGAGTACACCATACATATTCTTCTGTATGCTGTCACCGCTATGAACGTGAGGCGATAATGATACTATTAATTTATTAGCCATACTATTTTGTCGAATTATTTTTTAGCATTACGTGCACGGATAATACCGCCTACTGTGCCCTTACCCAAACGGATATAGTCCAGCAAATAACGATGAGACGGACATGTAAACTGACACGAACCGCACTCGATGCACGACATTACATCTTCTTTCTCTACTCTCTCCCAATCCTTATGAGCTGAAAGTGTTGCCAATAAGAAAGGCTCCAGTCCCATGGGACACACGTTAACACACTTGGCACAGCGGATACAGGGCTGAGCTTCCGCACGGGCAGCTTCCTTATCATTCATAATCAGCACACCCGAACTACCTTTACAAATAGGAACTTCTGTATTAACCAGTGCTTTACCCATCATCGGACCACCACCAATCACTTTTCCCGTATCTTCGGGCAAACCGCCAGCCGCATCAATCAGCTGGCTCATCGGAGTCCCCATACGAGTGAGAAAATTAGATGGATTTCTGACAGACTTACCTGTAACGGTTACAATGCGTTCAAACAAAGGTTTGTTTTTCTGAACGGCCTCATAAACGGCAAATGCAGTACCTACATTCTGAACTACCGCACCCACATTGATAGGAATAGCGGGAGGAGCAGGAACCTGGCGACCGATCACAGCATCTATCAACTGTTTCTCACCACCTTGCGGATATTTCACCTGCAAAGGAACCACCTCTATACCGGGATACTGAGCAGCCTTTCAGTTCATCAACTTAATAGCATCCGGTTTATTATTTTCAATACCGATATATCCCTTGGTCACTTTTGCAGCTTTCATCAGGATGCTTACACCCACCAGTACTTCGTCTGCCTTTTCCAACATCAAACGATGATCGGCAGTGAGGTAAGGCTCACACTCTACAGCATTGATAATTACACATTCCGCCTTGCAGCCCGGAGGAGGAGAAAGTTTCACATGAGTAGGGAAACAAGCACCGCCCATACCTACTACACCTGCATTTTTCACTTTAGCAACGATTTCTTCGGGTGTGAGAGCACACTCTTTCACCAATGTCGAACTGCGGTCTATTGATTCTTCCCATTCGTCACCATCCACATCGATAAAGATAGCCGGCTTGCGGTAACCGCTTGCATCGATTACGGCGTCTACCTTGTTCACTTTACCGGATACAGACGAGAAGATGGCTGCTGAAACAAAGCCACCCGCCTCAGCAATCTTCGTACCTACCTTCACCACATCGCCTTTTTTCACGATGGCAGTAGCAGGAGCACCGATATGCTGTGACAAAGGAAATACCGCTTGCTTAGGAAGTGCAAGGGTTTCAATGGCTTTGCCTGCTGACAATTTATTTTCTGCTGGATGTACTCCACCAATTCTAAATGTCTTCACTGTTATATCTTTTTAATTTTTACTTACTTTGAATTTTGATTATGCTTCCGCTTTCGGAGCCTCAGCTTTCACCGCTTCCGGAGTTTCCACCTTTGAAGCCTCTACTTTGCAGCAGGTTTTGCAGCAGCCTCACCAGCGGCACTTCTACTTCGGTTTACGTGGCGGGAAATTAATAGCTTGGATAGCCCCTTTCGGGCATTCCGATTCACATTTACGGCAAGATTTACACTTAGCCGGATCAATGTATGCCAAATTATTCTCTAACGTAATGGCTTCGAACGGACACACTTTCACACACTTTCCACAACCAATACAACTAGCCTTGCAAGCCTTGTTGGCAACAGCTCCCTTATCCTTGTTCACACACATCACCACTACGCGGCGGTTGTTCTTTCCTTTCGGACGAATTTCAATGATCTTACGCGGACAAGCTTTGCTACAAGCCCCACAAGCTGTACATTTTTCTTCGTCCACTTCCGGAAGGCCGGTTTCAGGATTCATGTGAATAGCATCAAACTGACACACTTCCACACAATCACCACAACCCAGACAACCGAATGTACAACCCGTCTCACCACCTGAAGTGGCATGAGCGATGGCACAGATTTAGCTCCGTCATACAGAGCAGTACGAGGGCGATTTTCACAACTACCGTTACATCTTACCACCGCAACTTTCGGTTCGGCAGCAACGGCTTCCAATCCCAAAATGGCAGCTACTTTCTCCATTACCGGAGCACCACCAACCGGACATAACTTACCCTCCAGCGAACCGGCATCGGCAGCTTCACGCAGGCACCAGCAAAACCAGAGCAACCGGGATAACCACATCCACCGCAATTCGCCTGAGGAAGCACTTCGCTCACCTTGGCAATCCGCGGATCTTCATACACAGCAAACTTCTTAGAAGCGGCATACAAGATTACCGCGGCAATCAAGCCAATCGCTCCCAACGAAATTACTGCAACCAGAATTAAATCCATAAATTTTAGTTAGTTATTTATTAATTATTTTTTATTGGTTCAAGCGTAAATGAAAACTTCTTGCTCAACTTATTCCTGCATACATATATGATAAGGTAATACGGGAGCAAGGCTGACAAAGCAACAAGCGCCGACCTTAACTCATCCCCCCCCGTAAAACGCATGGAAATAAATAAAGTAATCAGCAATACCAAGAAAGGGATACCAAAAGCCAGCAATACGGCTTGCATCCCCATGGAAGTGGTACCATAAATCATCACCTCCTCACCTATGCGGTAAGAAGATGCCTTCATGTCAAAAACATCAATCAGTTTCTCTTTACTTTCAGATGCATTGCAATGCCCTTTCACACTACAAGCCGAACAGGCAGAAGTTTGTACGATTCTCACCCGCACATGAGAACCTTCAATGTTTTCCACAATACCACGATGTTTGATTATATCGGTCATTTTTGCAAACTCTACATTACAAAACTGCGGCAAATGTACGATTTTAATTGGATTCTAAGAAGTATAAAATGATATTTTCACTATAAAAATCGATTTTTTGTGTGGAGAAATTAAAATTAGAAACAAGAAAGGGAGGAAAATTTTAAATTCCCCCCTTTCTACTTGTAAGTATATAATTTATTTCATTATCACATAGCTGCATCCAAGAGTTTTTGACGAATGGATGTATATGTTCCTCGTTTCTGGTTTCCATAACGACACGAAGGCACATCCGGTGACATCTGCACTCTCACTATTTCGCTCATGATGTACAGAAATTACATTTCCTCCCTGCTCTGCGATAATTTTGCTGACTCCCAACAGCTGCCCCGGTTTGTCTATCAAGTCCAAAGTTACTGCATAGGTACGTCCCGACTTTGCCATACCGCGACTGATGACACGGCTCAATATCGTCACATCAATATTACCTCCAGACACCAGGCAAACAGTTTTCTTACCCTTTACCGGTACCTTATTGAACATGGCTGCAGCAACGGACACAGCTCCCGCCCCTCTGCAACAATCCGCTGGCGTTCTATCAATGCCAGAATAGCTGCGGCAATCTCATCCTCGGTCACAGTTACAATTCCGTCCACATACTGATTAACCAAGTCAAAAGTATTTGTTCCCGGCTCTTTCACCGCGATTCCATCGGCAAAAGTGGAAACAGAGTGAAGACGCTCAATACGCGAATGAAGAATAGAATTTGCCATACTGGCCGCACCCAACGCCTGTACACCATATACCTTGACAGACGGTTTCAAAGCCTTCAACGCATAAGCCACTCCCGAAATCAGTCCGCCCCCACCAATGGGGACAATGACTACCTCCACATCCGGCATTTCCTCCAATAATTCCAAACCGATAGTACCTTGTCCGGCTATCACGTTCTCGTCATCAAAGGGATGAACAAAAGTATATCCCTTTTCATCACGTAATTGCAGAGCTTTCTGATAAGCATCATCATAGACTCCCGGAACCAAACAAACTTCCGCCCCATAATGCTTCGTAGCCTCAACTTTAGATATAGGTGCTCCCTCTGGAAGACAAATCAACGACTTGATGCCACACTTAGTGGCAGCCAATGCCACCCCTTGCGCATGATTACCGGCAGAACAGGCTATCACACCTCTCGCCTTTTCTTCATCAGACAATTGGGAAATCTTGTAATAAGCACCACGCACTTTAAACGATCCTGTGAATTGCAGGTTTTCGGGCTTCAGATAAACTGTACTCTCAGGATTTATCTGAGGAGCATAAATCAAATCAGTGCGACGGACAACCTCTTTCAGGACATGAGCCGCCTTGTATATTGCATCTAATTGTAGCATAGGTATAACACTCTTGTTTTTAAATTGGGTGCAAAGCTACAAATAAAATTGATTCCTTACACTCGCTTTCGATGTAAAGTTGCATTCTTTTTTTTTCGCTCATTCATTTGCCGGTAAGTTTCTTTACATTACACACCGCGATAATTTTTTTCTTAGGGTCTTATACTTTTTTCCCGGTGTCTTATCTGGATTTCGATATATCTGTTTTTCACTTTTACTCTCGGCCACCTCTACCAGATAAACACTGGCACAAATAAGAACAATCGCCGCCAACTGCGTCCATGAGAAGCGATCCTGCCCCAAAATAAAAGAGGTCACCGTAGCAACAATCAAAATTAAATATCCATAAATAGCTACCAATGTAGTTTTCAGATATTTCAATCCGAGGGGAAGTAGTAAATAACTAATAGTGGTAGGGAATACCAAAACAAAAAGCAAGACCAACATAGGAGTAGAGAAAAGTGACATTCTCAGTATAGGAGCATCAAAGCCGTAAATTGTATTGACAATAACAGCCATGACAGCCGCCCCTAAAAAGGTATATTTCAACATCGTCATATTTCCCACCCCTTTTAACAGACGATTGCTGAGAACAAGATAGACGGCATAAACCAGCGAACTGACCAAACACATTAAATTACCTAACGGAGCATTAGAGGCAAGATCGTCACTAGGCTGTGTAGAAATGCAAAGAATAGCTCCTCCCAACCCCATTCCAATACCAAACACTTTCATCCAAGTTACTTTTTCCTTATAAAACAATACAGCAATAATGAATACCCATATAGGCTCCAAACTGACAAAAATGGAACTGGAAACCGGAGTGGTCTTACTGATACCCAGCAGATAAAAAAACATATATCCGTAAATACCTAAAGCCCCTAACATAAAAAGCTGCCATTTCTGACGAATAGTGGAGTTTTCGGGTTTGCAAAATATATCAATAAGCCAAAAAGCGGCGGCCCCAAATACCAATCGGAAAGTAACCCCTGTCACAGGAGCTATCCACAAAGGTAAAAGATATTTCAACGCGTTCATATTAAAGCCTCCCAACGCTTTGGAGACAACCATGCTAAGGTTTGCTTCAACTTGTTTATTCATACTTCATGCTGTTATTACGTGGGTATTTTTCTTATAAACTCAACTTTTCTTGCTTCATCACCACAAACATGGCCATCAGCGCCACCATCAAATTGAGCCAGAAAGCAAAAGTCTGCGAGTCAGAATGAAACAAGCTCTGTACTGCATCTACAATAAAAGGACAAAGCAGGATAGCCACATAATTCATAGCCATCACAAAGGCAAGTGCCAATGTCACCTTATGAGGTACGGCACATCAGAGGTCTTATCATAAATCAACGGCTGGATGATACCGTATGAAAGACCGTTCAGGACACACCCCAAAGCAATCAATATCTCAGAACGGCTGAGCAAAATAATTCCCATCCCACAAGCTATCATCAACAAACAAACCATATAGATACGACGCCCCAACACTTGCACTATCCTGTTCAGCACAAAGCCCGGCGCCATGATAGCAAGGAAAAACAAGGAAATCAATATTCCTGCCCTGCCACTGGAAAGCCCGTACTCTTCCATCAGAAAAGGAAGGTTGAAACTGATAATGATTACCAGATAAGTAGCCAGACCGTAAAAAGCCATCAGCTTGATTAAGGCCTTGACATTCATTCCCCTCTTGCCCATTTCTTTGGCGGTATCAGACGGAATATCATCAGACGGATGATAACTGGAGAGGTCTTTCTTCAGATAATGAGTAAGAAAAATGGATATAAAAGGAAACAGATAGACCAAAAACGGCAAATGCCAGTTCACTTCCGCCAGATAGCCAGTCAATGTGGTGGCCAGTACCAAGGTGATATTGGTTATGGCAGAACTGTAACCGAACTGTTTCGTACGGTAAGCTCCCACAAAATAACGGGATATCAATCCGGTGGAAAGCGGAACAATCAACCCGGACCCTATCCCCAACATGGCGCTGATGGCTATCAGTTGCCACATCTTATTGGAGAGCAGATAAAGGATACCACTCACCCCAAAGATGGCCAGGCCGATTTGCAGCAGCAAGAGGTTGTTCACTTTCTCTGTCAGCTTACCCGACAACAAGATAAAAGGAATAATAAGAAGTGACGGCAACGAGGACAGCATCTGGATTTCCAAGTCTGTAGCAGACGGAAAGATTTTATTCAAATCGCCCAAAATGGGAGAAACCGCCAATCCCGGCAATGCATTTAATGCCGAAATGGAAAATATACCTATTAAAGTAATGAGGGGAATAGTCCCCTGCCCTGTCTGTACTTTCATACTTGTAGTAATTTATTGTATGAGATACACAACAAGGCAAAAGACGTTTGGTTCAAAGCGACATATCGTTTATTCCTTTACTTTCCATTCCAAAATATTATGCCGGGTAGTGTCAAAGTTTACGCCTATGTTAATTTCCTAAACGCAGTTTATCAAATTACATACCCCTAAAATATCGGATACGGGCATCCAATGATTTTATGTATAAACAAAGGTATCTCTTTTTCGTTCATAGTACAATGATTCCCATCGTTTTTTGTATTCCCCTACTTACATTAAAAAACATAAAATCAAGGAACTTTTCACCAACCCCTATGTTGAGGGAGAAAAACGCGGGAAACTCCCACGTTCTTCATTGTATTACTAACCTAAACTTTAAGTAAAAATGAAAGATTGTAATTGTGATTTGAGAGACGGTGACGCCAAAACAGCCGTGTTTGGTTCAAACGAAATGCTGCAACCTGCTCCGGTAGACACCATTCCCATGGAACCTACCACTCCGCAGATTGCTTATCAAATGGTTAAAGACGAAACATTCGCCCAAACCCAGCCTCGTCTTAATCTGGCTACTTTCGTTACCACCTATATGGACGATTATGCTACCAAATTGATGAACGAAGCTATCAACATCAACTATATTGATGAAACAGAGTACCCGCGTATCGCCGTGATGAATGCCAAATGTATCAACATCATGGCCAACCTATGGAATTCCCCCGAACAGGCAAAATGGAAATCAGGAGCGTTGGCCATCGGCTCCAGCGAGGCTTGTATGCTGGGTGGTGTAGCTGCCTGGTTGCGCTGGAGAGACAGACGTAAAGCCCAGGGCAAACCGACCGACAAACCTAACTTCGTCATTTCAAGCGGTTTCCAGGTTGTATGGGAGAAATTCGCCCAACTTTGGCAGATTGAGATGCGCCAAGTACCTCTTACTCTGGACAAGCCCACCCTGGACCCCGAAGAAGCCTTAAAGATGTGTGACGAGAACACCATCTGTATTGTTCCTATCCAAGGTGTGACATGGACAGGTCTGAACGATGACGTGGAAGCATTGGACAAAGCGCTGGATGCCTACAACGCCAAAACCGGCTATGATATTCCTATCCACGTAGATGCCGCAACCGGTGGCTTCATCCTGCCGTTCCTCAGCCCCGAAACGAAATGGGACTTCCGTTTGAAATGGGTTCTTTCCATCAGCACTTCCGGCCACAAGTTCGGACTGGTTTATCCGGGACTGGGATGGGTAGTATGGAAAGACAAGAAATACCTTCCGGATGCCATGTCATTCAGTGTCAATTATCTGGGTGCGAACATCACACAGGTTGGTTTGAACTTCAGCCGCCCCGCCGCACAGATTCTAGGCAATACTATCAGTTTATCCGTCTGGGATTCCAAGGATACAAAGCCATCCAATACAATTCCATGGAAATCACCAAGTACATTCACAGCGAAATAGCCAAGATGACTCCGTTCGTAAACTACAGCGACAAAGTGGTAAATCCTTTGTTCATCTGGTACATGAAACCCGAATACGCAAAGAACGCCAAATGGACTCTGTACGATTTGCAGGCTAAATTACAACAAAGCGGATGGATGGTTCCTGCCTACACCTTGCCGGAGAACATTCAAAATTATGTGGTTATGCGTGTTGTGGTACGTCAGGGATTCAGCCGTGACATGGCGGATATGTTGTTGAACGACATCAAGAATGCCATCAGCGAGTTCGAGAAACTAGAATATCCCACTCCTACCCGCATCGCCCAAGACAAGAATATCGCTGTAAAAGGTACTGTGTTTACTCACAATGCCCATAGCAACGCCGCTAAAAAATAAGCATAAATAACAATAATGCAACCATCCGCCGTTAAGGTGGATGGTTACTTCAATCAAATTAATTTATGGAAAGAACTATAACTATCCAGCAAATAAAGGATGCTGCACAAGAGGCCTACAATCTGTATAAAGACAATACAGACGGTAAGAACGCCGACTACATTCCTTATCTGGCAAATATTGATCCCAAACTGTTCGGAATCAGTATCTGTCTGATGAACGGAGAAATCATCCAACTGGGTGACTCTCAGTACCGTTTCGGTATCGAGTCCGTTTCCAAGGTGCTGACCGCTATCCTGGTACTCCGCCAATACGGCGCCCCCAAGGTGCTCGAAATGATTGCGCCGACGCTACCGGACTGCCGTTCAACTCCATCATGCTATCCTGTTGGAAAACGACCACCCTTCCACCCCACTGGTAAACGCCGGGGCCATCTCGGCAGACAGCATGGTACAACCCCTAGGCAACAGCGACGGCAAATGGAAAGCCATCGTAGACAATATGACCGAACTATGCGGAAGTGCCCCGCAACTGATTGACGAATTGTACAAATCGGAGTCTGCAACAAATTTCAACAATCGTTCCATCGCCTGGTTATTGAAAATTATAACCGTATCTACGATGATCCTGATATGTCGCTTGACCTATACACCCGTCAGTGCTCTATGGGCATCACCGCGGAACAATTGTCCATCTGCGGAGCCACCATCGCCAACGAAGGATTGAACCCGAATACAAACAAACAAGTGTTCGACAAGGCCCTCGCCCCGAAAATCACCTCCATGATAGCTACCGTAGGTTTCTACCAGCACACAGGCGACTGGCTTTATACCTCAGGAATCCCTGCCAAGACCGGCGTAGGAGGCGGTGTGATGGGTGTGATGCCGGGTGTAATGGGTATTTCGGCCTTCGCGCCTCCTTTGGACGATGCCGGCAACTCCGTAAAAGCGCAGCTTGCCATCAAATATATTATGAACAAACTGGGCATGAACGTATTCAACGGGCACCGCATCCACGTGCAATAATATATTCTATTCTGACAGAAAGCCGATATTTCTCTCACCCCGAGAGAAGTACCGGCTTTTTAACTAAAAATTTTTCCGCTAAATATTTCTCACACTCTTACATTATGCCTATCTTTGCACAGACAAATTCATATATTATGAAGAACAAAGTCATCCGTAAAGAACTGGGCCAATGGATGAACTCATGCAGAGAAACCATTTATGGTCCCCTAGCGGAGAGATTGAAAGAAAATTGCTGAAACAGCCCAAAGCGCCCGATGACGTTAGTTATGTGATTGAATTAACTATTAAATAACTTTATGAGTAACAAATCAAAAATCGAGATTTGCGCCAACTCCGTGGAAAGTGCTGTGAAGGCACAACAAGCCGGTGCTTATCGTGTAGAACTATGTGCAGGTATTCCGGAAGGCGGAACAACCCCGTCTTTTGGCGAAATCCGTATGGCACGCCAATTATTGAACCAAACAAAACTACATGTCATTATCCGTCCCCGTGGCGGAGATTTCCTATATTCTCCCATCGAGCAAGAAATCATGTTGCATGATATTAAAGTGGCACGTCAGTTGGGTGCGGACGGTGTGGTGTTCGGATGTCTTACCGCAGAAGGCAATGTCGATGTACCCTTGATGCAGAAACTGATGAATGCGGTAGGCGAGATGAGTGTCACCTTCCACCGCGCTTTTGATATGTGCAGCAATCCCAAGGAGCCTTGGAACAGATTATCGGCCTGGGTATCGACCGGGTCCTTACTTCCGGACAAGAAGCGACCGCCGAAAAGGGTATCCCTCTTTTAAAAGAATTGGTAGAACTGGCCGACGGACGAATCATCATCATGCCGGGATGCGGTGTGAATGCCGGTAATATCCGTAAGATTGCCGAAGAAACCGGAACTTCGGAATTTCATTTCTCCGGACGGAGCAGCGTAGACAGCGGCATGATTTATCGTAACTCAAAAGTATCTATGGGAGGTACTGTAAAGATAGAAGAGTATCTGAAGGATGTTACTGACCCCAACAAAGTAAAAGCCGCCTTGTCCGAACTGGCATTGAAAGACGAAAACGACAAAGCACTGGAAAAGAAAAACAAAAGCCTCAACCCCAAGAAATCAAAGAAAGAGGATGACTGGGACGATGACGATGATGATTTGGATGATGACAAGTAATAAGCAAGCATAAACGTTATTATCATATTAAACGCGGATATTCAGGGTTTCAAGCTGAATATCGCGTTACTTTTGTTTATACCGGATTCTACAACTTATGTATCACCTTCATCAGCTGCTCACCCAGCCCGATGGTATATCCTTGTGACACAAATACCACCCGGTTAAAGGTATCACCAATGATAAACATAGGCAAGATAGTCTTGTTAGACAACTTCATGCCTTCTGCAATCTGCTTCTGGATGGAACCGTCCACATCAATACCGTAAGTAATGGTAGCCGGTAATCCCGGGAATTCCTGCGGACGGAACTTCTTGTACTGCTCCTCATTGGGGAACAACAGCACGATTCCTCTGCCCCATTCATCAAAGTCCTTGCCCAATGCCGCGATATCGCGCAATGCATGTTGGTAGGTTCTTGTCCGGCGCCCAGTACGGCTACAATGTAGTAACCACGTCCTATAGTGGCAAGAATGGACTTCAGTTCATCGCTATCCATCGGTTTATAAGTAGATTCCGAGTTGAAATTACCGATCACCTGAATATCATCCTTACTTTCACGCATCACCAATCCACCGTAGTCGTTTCTCCCGGCTTGATGGTAAAGAAAGTCAGCTGGGACAATACGCCACCGTTAGCCAGACGAGTACCGGTCACCATCACATAATTGCCGGCATCCAGTGCCGTTCCGTTCTTCAACAGATTAGCCAAGTAGCACCGCCACCCATATCAATATCGCCTTCATCATAATTCAGCAATTTCAAGGTTCCGGCAGGAGTCAGTCTGGAAATAGAGAAATGAGAATAATACTTCGGATCAGCCAAAGACTTGATCGGCGTATATCTGGCAATAAGCTTGCCGGTAGGCGCACTGGCCTGTTCCATTGCTTCGAAATTCACATCAATAGCACCTTCATCGCCTATCAACTGCACTTTTCCCGTCACTTCGTCTATACGTGCAGGAATACCCATGCTGCGTGCCATGGATACAAAGAAGATATCACGGCTGTGCGCATCGGCTGTACGGGCCTTCCACACCCCTTCCGGAGTGATTGGCGAGCCGCCCAGGTTGCAATCCTTGTCCACACGGATATTCCCGGCAACCCATGCAACCAGCTTCATCGGATCGGCAAGGTAAGCCTCACGATCCTGTTCGGGCACTGCTTTCTCAAAAAACCCTTTATACGGAGTAATCATTTCGTTGCTCACGCGCGGATTACGCACAAATCTGCGGAAATAATCAGCATTGGCGCACAAGTGTGAATTCATCATGTGGTCTATCAACACTTCGGAGCTTACATCACGAAGGTCTTTGGCAGAAATCTGCTGAAGCAGGTCAATGCCGCCCTTCTTTGACTTGTCCGAACGGAGACGGGCCATAAAGTCACGGATGGTTTCGTAGTTGCCACGTGATGCCACCAGCAATTTGGCAACGGCATCCTCATCCAGCTGGTATTCTTTAGCGAAATTGCGAGCCGATTCATCCGTCATGAATGTAGCCACGTAGGCATTGCGGATAGAGTCCTCCAAAGCCATGCGGCGATTGTTCTCCGCACGTTGTTCGGGAGTCACTTCGGGCATATTGGCGCCTTCCATCGGAGGAATGATATCCATATCCAGTGTATAAGCCTCGCCGGCCGTTTTGTCCAGCTTCACGGTCAAGGCATTGTCTTGTCCGAAAGACAGTTTGGAATAACCGAATTTCCATCTTTGGAAGCCCATACCAGCATATCCCCTTTTCCGGCGGTCAGGAACGTCTTACCGTCCGCATCCGTCTGTTTGGAAGCTACGGTATAAAATTCGGCATAGTTATACACCTTGAATTCCACTTTGGCGTCAGCACCGGTTTGCCGTCCGCATCCACGATGGTCACATCGGCTTTTGCCGTGGGAGCATAGTTGTCAATCACATTGATTTCCGTATAACGGGGAGTACGGTACATCACTTCTTCCGGTCCGTTATAACGTCCGAACACCTTGGTGTGCATCAGCATACCCCGTGAAGCGGGAGCGTTGAACCAACCCAGATTCAGTACCGGTTCGGGCTCGCAAGCACCCAGGAAGTACCATTTGCCATCCACCCAAGCTTCCACCCAGGCATGATTGTCGTCGGTATGTGCCCAACGCGGCGTATATACCTGACGGGCAGGAATACCTACCGAACGCAAGGCAGCTACCGTGAACGTAGATTCCTCGCCACAACGTCCGTAGGCTGTCTTTACGGAAGCCAGCGGACTACTGGTACGGGCATCAGAGGGGGTATAAATCACCTTTTCATGACACCAGTGGTTCACTTCCAGCACGGCATCATATAAAGAAAGGTTTTTCACTCTGTCCTTCAGCTCCTCGTAGAATACCTTACGGCTGTCGTCCAGATTCTCGTTGTTTACGCGGATGGGCAATACAAAGTGGCGGAACTCTCGTTCGGGAACCACTTTTCCCCACGGCATCTCCTCACGCGCCTTGAAGGCGTAGTCCACATTTTCCAGATAGAATTCACCGGGATGGTCCGCTATATCCGCCAAGGGCATATAGGCGTAAAGGAAAGTCATCGCCTCCTTCTGTTCATCGCTCATGGGTTGTTCGAATACCTGGAAGAGGTTACCTTGGGTCAGCGTATCACGCCGTGCCTCAAAATCCTGCTGAACAGCGGCGCGTTCAGCCTCATCACTGATCAAATGTTTGTTGTTTGTACACGAGGCGCACAGCATCAAGCCTATCCCCGCCGCACACAGAGCCAATAATTTCATCTTGTTGTTTATTTAGGTTAGCAATTTGTTATTGGCTACGAAGATAAGACTTTTTTCTTATTTTTGACGAAGTTCAAGCTATTATTTAGTATCCGCCGGCTCCGATTGTTGAGATTGATAATATTCCTCCTTCCGCTTGTTGGCCTGCTGCACCAGACTGGTGACGTATACCGTGAAGATAGGGAACATCATCATTCCCAGGGCGGCCAGCACCACCGACAGTATTTTCCCCGTAGGAGTGACGGCATAAATATTACTCCCTACGGTGGTAACATCCATAAAGGCCCACCACAGCGCACTCCAGTAGTCCGTCACCATAGGGTTCACCTTATGTTCCAGCACAAAGAAGATAAGACTGGCAAAATACACGGTGGCCATCAGCATGGTGATGTACGAGGTAAACAACCCGGACGCTTTGCTGCCCGACAGCCAGCCCACCACGATGGCTAGTGCATACCCTCCCCTCAGCAAAGGGATAAAGCGCAGGAAATAACTGATTTCGGGCGAGAAGTGATGTGATAGAAATCAATGATATTTAAATAAGGTATAGATACCAGCAGAAAAATAAAATGGCTGGTGAAGTACCTTCCTTTTTCTTTCGAGAGGAAAAACTCCAGCAGGAAATCGAACAGGAAAAACATGCATATCCAGAACTGAATCTTCAGATAAGAACCTTGATTCAGGAAAGGGATGTTATGAAAAGTATCTATCGAGATACTGATAACCAGAAAAAGGGACATCAACAGGATGAATATATGCAAGATCCCGTAAATCCCCCTACGGGAATAGATGAATGAGGAGAAAGCTGTTTTCATAAACTATACTGATTATATTATTTTTTCTAGAAACACCCTTCCGGGTACGATTGTTTAATTCCGCATACCTTCCGGGTTAATAAACCTAAACGGATAAACATCATTTCCAAGGAGTTGTTATAAACTCCGTAAACAAAAACATATATTTTTTAAAACCTAAACTTTATGGCAAACATTAGTAAATCAGTCAAGCTAGGGGTATTTACCCTCGCTATTATGAACGTGACTGCGGTAGTATCCCTGCGCGGGCTGCCTGCCGAAGCCGAATACGGACTGAGTTCGGCATTTTATTATTTATTCGCGGCCATCGTCTTCCTGATACCTACCTCATTGGTAGCGGCGGAACTGGCGGCCATGTTCCAGGACAAGCAAGGCGGTGTGTTCCGATGGGTGGGTGAAGCCTACGGAAAGAAATTCGGCTTCCTCGCCATCTTCCTGCAATGGGTGGAAAGCACCATCTGGTATCCCACCGTATTGACTTTCGGAGCTGTGGCACTGGCTTTTATCGGCATGAGTGACACCCATGATATGGCCTTGGCATCCAACCGCTATTACTCACTGGCGGTGGTCTTGATTATCTATTGGCTGGCCACTTTCATTTCGCTGAAAGGCATGGGCTGGGTAGCAAAGTGGCCAAAGTAGGCGGTATGGTAGGTACGATTATTCCTGCCGGCCTGCTGATGGTACTGGCGGTGATTTACCTTGCTCCGGCGGACAGAGCCAGATGAACTTTGACGGCAACTTCTTCCCCGATTTCAGCAACTTCGACAACCTGGTACTGGCTTCCAGCATCTTCCTGTTCTATGCCGGTATGGAAATGGGCGGTATCCACGTAAAAGACATAGAAAATCCTGCCAAGAACTATCCGAAAGCTGTATTCATCGGTGCGGCTATTACCGTAATCATCTTCGTGCTCGGCACCTTCGCACTGGGGATCATTATTCCCGAAAAGGATATCAACCTGACTCAGAGCCTGCTGGTAGGTTTGATAATTACTTCAAGTATGTCCATGCTTCGTGGTTGTCACCTATCATCGCCGTGGCTTTGGCATTCGGTGTGCTGGCAGGTGTGTTGACCTGGGTGGCCGGTCCGTCCAAAGGTATCTTCGCAGTGGGTAAAGCAGGCTATCTGCCTCCCTTCTTCCAGAAGACCAACGCCAACGGCGTACAGAAAACATTCTGCTGGTCCAAGGCCTTGCCGTAACCTTGCTCAGCCTGCTGTTCGTTGTGATGCCTTCCGTACAGAGTTTCTATCAAATTCTGTTCACAGCTCACCGTATTGCTCTACCTTATCATGTATCTGCTGATGTTCAGCGGCGCATCTATCTGCGTTACAATATGAAAAG
>ENA-OQJH01000066-OQJH01000066.1-human-gut-metagenome-genome-assembly--contig:-NODE-66-length-56395-cov-11.727447_pt1 | contig 56395 bp, 76 predicted proteins | sample MGYA00242597_ERZ504763 | MGnify/ENA primary metagenome ERZ504763 (study PRJEB26092, sample SAMD00036359) | human gut metagenome | host: Homo sapiens | study: EMG produced TPA metagenomics assembly of... | reverse complement strand
TTTATTTTTTTTGTAAAAACTATCATTTTTATGTATTTCTATCCTTTTTGCTTTCCATAGATTCCAAAATCATATATAATAGGAAAAGTATTTGTAACTGCTTATTTCACAGTAACTTAGCCAAAATTCATTCCAGATTGCCTGCGGCAATGGAATTTTGCTTGTATGTCTCGGGATTTTGGCATATTCATGCCAAACACCTCGCGAGATAGTGGTGTATGAACAGTAACCACAGTTACACAGTTACAATTATTTTTTAGAATTGCTATAATCCCGGAGTACATTTCCATAACAAAAAATGCTATAATATCAGGGACAGCAAATTATAAAGATATCTATCAGGAGATTTAAACAGACAATGAATCAGAAAGCATATAAAGCACTTGAATATTATAAAATCATCAATATGCTGACAGACAAGGCTTCCTCTTCCATGGGAAAAGAAATCTGCCGGAAGCTGGAGCCATCCACAGATATTGATGAAATCCGACATATGCAGACTCAGACCAGAGATGCACTTACCCGTCTTTTCCAGAAAGGAAATATTTCCTTTGGCAGCGTCAAAGATGTGCGTGGTTCTCTGAAACGTCTGGAAATCGGAAGTTCTCTGGGGATTGGTGAACTTCTTGCCATCTGCAGCCTTCTTGAAAACACCAATCGTGTCAAAGCTTATTCCAGAAGTGAGCGCGGTGATTCTCTCCCGGACTCTCTGGACGGGATGTTCGAGGCACTGGAACCACTGACTCCTCTTACAACAGAGATCCGCAGATGCATCCTCTCAGAAGATGAGATCAGTGATGATGCAAGTAGCAACCTCCGCCAGATTCGAAGAAACATGAAGATTACCGGAGACAGGATCCATACACAGCTCTCCTCTCTCGTAAACGGAAGTGCCCGCAATTATCTGCAGGATTCCGTTATTACCATGAGAAACGGACGCTACTGCATTCCGGTCAAGGCAGAATACAAAGGACAGGTTCCGGGTATGGTACACGATCAGTCCTCCACAGGTTCTACTTTATTTATCGAACCTATGGCAATCGTAAAACTAAATAATGACATCCGCGAGCTGGAACTGGAAGAACAAAAAGAGATTGAAGTGATCCTTTCCACCCTGAGCCAGCAAACTGCAGAACAGACCGACTCTATCCGCGCAGATCTTAATATCATGGTACAGCTTGACGTCATTTTTGCCAGAGCATCCCTTGCCATGGATATGAATGCAACAGAACCAATCTTCAATGATGAAGGACGCATCCGTCTGAAACAGGCACGCCACCCTCTCATTGATAAGAAGAAAGCTGTTCCCATTGATATCCGTCTCGGCGATGATTTCGACTTGCTTGTTATCACCGGTCCGAACACCGGTGGTAAAACTGTATCTTTAAAGACTGTCGGACTTCTCACTCTCATGGGCCAGTCCGGTCTTCATATTCCCACACTGGACCGCTCAGAGCTTGCACTGTTTGAAGAAGTTTATGCTGATATCGGTGATGAACAGAGTATTGAACAGTCATTAAGTACATTCTCCTCACATATGACCAACGTGGTTTCTTTCCTGAAAAAAGCCAACCGTCACTCTCTTGTCCTTTTCGATGAGCTTGGTGCAGGTACAGATCCGACAGAGGGTGCTGCCCTTGCCATTGCGATCCTTTCCCATCTTCATGAACAAGGAATCCGCACTATGGCAACCACCCATTACAGTGAGCTGAAGGTATATGCACTCTCCACCTCAGGTGTAGAAAATGCCTGCTGCGAATTTGACGTGGAAACGCTCCGCCCGACCTACCGCCTGCTGATCGGTGTTCCCGGGAAAAGTAATGCATTCGCCATTTCTTCCAAGCTTGGACTTCCGGACTATATCATCGATAAGGCCAAAGAACAGATCAGTGAACAGGATGAATCTTTCGAAGATGTTCTCAGTTCCCTGGAAAGCAGCCGTATAACTATTGAAAATGAACGCCGCGAGATTGAACAGTATAAACAGGAAATTGCCTCTCTGAAATCCGAAATGGAATCCAAGCAGGAGAAGTTGAACGAGCAGCGAGACCGCATCATCCGTCAGGCCAATGAGGAAGCTCATGCAGTTCTCCGCGAAGCCAAGGAATATGCAGACCAGACTATGAAGATGTTCCACAAATTCCAGAAAGACCATGTGGATCTCTCTGCTGTGGAAAAAGAACGCCAGAATCTGCGCAAACATATGAATAAAGCAGAGAAAGGCATGACTCAGAAAACTGCTGCAAAGAAACCGAAGAAGGAACTCACAGCCAAAGATATCTCCCTCGGCGATGCAGTTAAAGTTCTCAGCATGAATCTGAAAGGGACTGTCAGCAGCCGTCCGGACAACAAAGGTTTCCTCTTCGTGCAGATGGGTATCATCCGTTCCAAGGTTCACATCTCTGATCTGGAACTAATCGATGAAGCAGAGATCACCACACCAACATGCAGCGTACAGGTGCAGGTAAAATCCGCATGTCAAAAGCAGCCCATGTATCCACAGAGATCAACCTGCTTGGCAAAACGGTAGATGAAGCAGTTGCAGAGCTTGACAAATATCTGGATGACGCTTATATCGCTCATCTGAAATCCGTCCGTATTGTTCATGGTAAAGGAACCGGTGCTCTGAGAAAAGGTGTACACAATTATCTGAAGCGCCAGAAGCATGTGGAATCCTTCCGCCTTGGAGAATTCGGCGAAGGAGATGCAGGTGTTACTATTGTAGAATTTAAGAAATAGGAGGGACCGCCATGGTTTCCAAACAGAAAATCCTTATTGTTGATGATGATAACAATATCGCAGAGCTTATTGCCCTGTATCTTACCAAAGAATGCTTCGAGACAAAAATCGTAAATGACGGAGAAGAAGCGTTAAGGGAATTTGCCTCCTTCCGCCCGGATCTGATCATTCTGGATCTGATGCTTCCGGGAATTGACGGTTATCAGGTATGTCGTGAGATCCGACATACCTCTGATGTTCCCATCATTATGCTTTCAGCAAAAGGCGAAACCTTTGACAAGGTTCTCGGACTTGAACTGGGTGCAGATGACTATATGATCAAACCCTTTGATTCCAAGGAACTGGTTGCCCGTGTACGTGCTGTCCTGCGCCGTTTCCAGGTTAAACAGCCATCGCCTTCTTCCAGTGAAAAATGTGTTACTTACCCGGATCTGACCGTTAATCTGACAAACTATGCAGTCACATATATGGGTCGTCAGGTTGATATGCCGCCGAAGGAACTGGAACTTCTCTATTTCCTTGCAGCATCACCAAACCAGGTATTTACCCGTGAACAGCTTCTGGATCACATCTGGGTTATGAATACATCGGTGATACCCGTACTGTAGACGTTCATATCAAACGTCTTCGTGAAAAGATCAAAGACAATCCTCACTGGTCCATTGCCACCGTATGGGGAATCGGATACAAATTTGAGGTAAAAAATCCATGAAACAGCATCATCTTTCCACAAAATTCCTGAGATTTTATATTCTCATCGGAATTTTGGGATTTTTCCTCATAACCCTCGGCGGTTCTTATATGGTGGAAAAGAATCTGGAACACTCTTTAAGTGCCGCACTTTATACAGAAGCGCACAATATCGCATCTAACGAAGCAGTTAAAAGCAATATCTCTTCCAGTACAGTAGATACTCTTCAGGAACACTTATGTGCAATTTCCGATTTTCAGGATGCTGTATTGTGGATCATCAACAGTAACGGTGAAATCATTGTAAGTACACAGAAAAATATTGACGTCTGGGATCCAATCCCACTGGAAAAATTTGATGCTTCCAAATGGGGAAGCAACTATTATCAGATTGGAAAGTTTTATGGTTTCTTTAAAACAGATCATTTGAGTGTTATTGCCCCGATCACCTCTGATATGGAAACCAAAGGTTACGTGGCAATCCATTATTCGATGACAAACCTTTATCAGAGCCGAAGCAGTATTCTTTTTATCATGCAGGTAATCTTTCTCCTGTGCTATGCAGCCACCAGTCTTCTGCTCTGGGTTTACAGCCACTACATACGTAAGCCCCTGGCCAGGATCATGAAAGGTGCCAGTGAATATGCAGGAGGTAATCTTGCATATAAAATAGACGTTACTTCTGATGATGAAATGGGATATCTTGCCAAAACCCTGAATTATATGTCCGATGAACTGAACAAAAACGGAGAATATCAGCGTAAATTCATTGCAAATGTCTCTCATGATTTCCGTTCTCCCCTTACCTCCATCAAGGGATATGTCAATGCCATACTGGACGGTACCATCCCCTATGAGATGCAGGAACGGTATCTGAAGATCATCGCTTTTGAATCTGAACGTCTTGAAAAACTCACCCGCAGTCTTCTGACTCTGAATGAACTGGATATGAAAAAACGGATGATGCACATTCAGCGTTTTGATATCAATGATACCATCAAAAACACAGCAGCTACATTTGAAGGCATCTGTACCAGCCGCCAGATCCGTCTGGAGCTGCTGCTCTCCGGACATGAACTTTATGTCAGAGCTGATATGGAACAGATTCAGCAGGTTCTTTACAACCTTCTTGATAATGCCATTAAATTCAGCAATGATAATTCCTCTGTTCAAATTGAAACAACTGTAAAAAGCGGTAAGGTCTTCGTTTCTGTAAAAGATTACGGAACCGGCATTCCCAAAGAAAGCCTGGGCAAAATCTGGGATCGTTTCTACAAAATTGATGCATCCCGCGGAAAGGACCGTAAAGGCACCGGACTTGGACTTTCTATAGTCAAAGAGATCATCAATGCACATAACCAGAATATTGATGTGATCAGTACAGAAGGTGTGGGAACCGAATTTATCTTTACTCTGGAGAAAACGAAATAAATTTCTTTCACTTGAAAAATATTGTCTTAAATATACCTGTAACAACCCTCTTACCTGGAGCGTGTCTGAGAGGACTGCTATAAAAAATACCGTAACAAAAGTATATATCATTTACTTTTATTACGGTATTTTTTATTCTATGGCAATCCTTGTAAATAATGCATTTAAGACATTTCACCCACCTTAACTAAACGGTGTTCTCAGCATTCTGTCTTCATTTACAAGATAGATTCCTCTCGGTGTGATCCTGATTTCAGGAATCACAGGAAGTGCCATAAATGACAGGGTGATAAACGGATCAAATCCTTCTTTCACTCCCATCTCATGGGCCTTCGGAATCATTTTTGCAAGTGCTTCGTTTACACTCTCGTAGCCGGCATCGCTCATCAGGCCCATGACAGGAAGTGGTAAGGTTCCATAAATCTCTCCATTGCATACCAGAGTATAACCACCTTGCGTCCGCATCATTTCTTTTACAGCAATAGCCATATCACGATCATTATCTCCTACTACAATAATATTGTGGGAATCATGGGAAACACTGGAAGCAATAGCTCCGCCGTGGATTCCATAGCCTTTTACAATGCCCACTCCCATCTTGCCCGTATTCTTATGACGCTCGATCACTGCAATCTTCTGATATTCCCCGTCCGGAGCAAAATATTTCTCACCATCCGATTCTATCCATGGAACCTCTTCCAGAACATCCTTTGTCACAATCTGTTTTTCAAGCATCTGAATCACTCTTGCCTTTGTTCCCGGATGTTTCAGTTTCAGACGTTCCTCACTGAACCCAGATACATGAACTGTATTTTTCAGATATGGAGGACATGGTTTCAATTCTGCTTTCTCATCTTTAATGATCTTCTTACCACAATGATATACATCTACAACATTCAAATCTACCACATTATCCAGAATGACAAAATCTGCCTGTCTTCCGGGTGCGATCATTCCAAGTCTGTATAAACCATAGCATCTTGCAGGCTGGATCGTTGCCATCTGCAGTGCTTTCTCAACCGGAAGTCCAAGCTGTACAGCCCGTTTCACATTATAATTGATATGCCCCTCTTTACGGATTTCTTCAATATGTTTATCATCAGTACAGAAGCAAAAACCTGACGTATCTGTATGGTGTTCCACAATCCCCTTCACAATAGCATCCAGATTTCTTGCTGCACTTCCCTCACGTATCAATACCTGCATTCCATTTCTTGCCTCAGCCATTGCATACTCATAATCCACACACTCATGATCTGTGTCAATTCCGCCAAGTACATATGCAGCCAGATCCCCAGGTGCCAGAAACGGTGCATGGCCATCCTTCACTCTGTCCTGAAACAGCTGAAGCTTTTCATGCATGGCAACACTTCCGTTAATCACAGAAGGCGCATCCATCACTTCACCAAGTCCCAGAATCCTCGGATGTTCCAGATAGCCCTTCATCTTTCCTGCTGTAAGAATACACCCGTTATCATCCACATGAGTCGCCGGAACACAGGAAGGCATCATCACATATACATTCGCCGGTGCATCTTCTGTCTGATCCAGGATATAATCAATTCCATCCGTACCGGATACATTTGCAGACTCATGAGGATCTACAATAAATGTTGTAGTTCCACACTGTGCAGCCTGCCGGACCAGCTCACCCGGCGTCACCAGAGTAGATTCCAGATGCAGATGACTGTCAATAAATCCCGGACAGATTACTTTTCCTTCCAGATCAATCTCTGTCTCTCCTTCATATGTACCGACTCCGATCACAATTCCATCTGCAACAGCCACATCACCATCAATAAATTCTCCCGTACCAGAGCTGAACACACGCCCATTTTTAAACACCAGCTCAGCCTTCTCAATACCTCTTGCCATCTGCGAATACCTGCGATACATCTCAAGTTCCATAAAAAAACCTCCCTTCACTCCCTTGAAAGCCCTCCTGCGCCACACATTCATTATTACAGTAAAGCTTCCAATATATTATCATATTTGCTTGTTTTTTCAGACTTTTTATCGTCCCAATCAATTTTTTCTATATATTTCATTATATATTATCATCTGTCTTTTTAATTTGCAACCTGTTTTTTCTTTACCAAAGCAACTTTCCATCAACTTTTAACGGCTTTACAAAAAGGCTGCCGGATATCTCCTGCAGCCTTTTCATATCACTTACATCTCTATATTTACATCATATAATCTTTGATCACATCATGATCTCTGAGTACTTTCTCGATCACAGTTCCCTTAACAGCTTTCAAAAGCGGTTTCTTCAGCATATCCAGTGGTCCCGGAAGTTCGATCTCCAGTGGAGATTTTCCATCCATCAACTTCACACTGCTATCCAGTAATTCTCTGATATCATAAACACTGCCCCATACTTCCGGCACACCTCTGTCAACACCAAGAAGTCCATATACAGCCTCCATAGCAGTTCTTACGGAATATTCAGTAGTAAATACAGTATCTCTTGGTGTATCGGCAAACTGTCCGAGGAATGCGAAGTTTACACAGCCATCCGGAATAACATCAGGTCTGTCACCCTTTGTTCTCGGCATAAAGAATGCTGTAATATAAGGCATCATGGTCGGTACACAAACTGCACTGTTCTCAGCCATGTCTTCAATCTGGTCAACCGGAACACCAAGATGATAGAGCCACTCTTCTGTGATTTCCTTACCTGTACACTCCTTCATAGGCTTCTTGATATAATCACCAGGTACATCTGTAAACAGACCATATACCCATACACAAACCTTGTCTTTGTCCTGATCCTTGAACTGTCCCTGTCTGTTGATCGTCCAGCTTAATAACCAGCTGGAATCCTGACAGCTTACAATACCACCTGTAACAACCTTGCCTGTTCTCGGATCACGTTTGCAGATATCTGTAATATAAGGAATGATCTTATCATCCAGAGTAGTCACTGTTGCTGACTCCCAATTTGTCTTAGCAATATCAGAACAGAATTTCTCAGGATGTCCGAAGGACGGATCCTGTTTTGCGATATTTTTCCAGAGACTCCAGCATCCACTTGTACGAACTTCTGCATCTCCGTTCGGTGCATGATTCTGATCGCCATAGATGGTTCCCTCTGTACAGCTTCCGTTTGTCACAAATACAAAGTCGTTTTCTGTAAGAACAATTCCCTTTTCTACGCCATTCACCTTACACTCGATTGCTTTTGCAATCTTCTTATTGCCTTCAAACTCAAAGAGTACGTTTGTAACCTCTGTATTGAACTGGAATTCAACGCCTGCTTCTTCCAGATATTTCTGCATTGGCAGAATCAGGGATTCATACTGATTGTATTTAGTAAATTTCAGGGCGCTGAAATCCGGAAGTCCGGAAATGTGATGGATAAATCTCTGGAAGTACAGTTTCATTTCCAGTGCACTGTGCCAGTTCTCAAATGCGAACATGGTTCTCCAGTATAACCAGAATGTGGAATCAAATACTTCATCGTCAAATACATCTTCAATTGTCTTATCATAAAGATCTTCATCCTTTGTCATGAACAGCTTCATGATCTCCATGCAGCCCTTCTGGCTCAGATTAAATTTACCGTCTGTATGAGCATCCTTGCCTCTCTCTTTTGTTGCACGACAGAGAGAATAGTTCGGGTCTTCCTTATTCAGCCAGTAATATTCGTCAAGTACAGATACACCAGGTGTTTCAATGGATGGAATACTTCTAAAAAGATCCCATAAGCACTCGAAATGATTTTCCATCTCACGTCCCCCACGCATCACATATCCGCGGCTCGGATCAAAGATACCGTCACATGCACCGCCTGCAATATCCATTGCTTCCAGAATGTGGATATTCTTTCCTGGCATCTGTCCGTCACGTACAAGGAAACAGGCTGCTGCAAGAGAAGCCAGTCCGCTTCCTACGATATAAGCATGTTTGTCATCTACGCCTTCCGGCTTTCTTGGACGTGCAAATGCTTCATAGTTACCGTTTGTATAATAAATTCCCTTACTGTTTTTCTCATATTTTCCACGTTCTGTATTGCGATATTCACTTGTATTATGAAGTGCATCATAATCTTCTTTTTTCTTTGTCTCAGCTGTTTTATACTTCTTTCCTGCTGCCACTGCTGCCACGCCTGCTCCAACTGCCAATGCGGATACAAGTCCTAAACCTTTATTTTTACTCATAATACACATCCACCTTTCTTGAATTCTTCTTTAGAAGTTCTTTCAGATTCGTTATCTTAAATGCTTTTTACTCTCTGCTTTACCCATTTCCCGGAAACTCTTTTCGCCTGCCGGAAATCTCTTGATCTCCCGGCAAGACATCTTCATGACTTTTACATTCTTATCTGTATGTTTCCCACATCATAAGCATTTCATCCGTCTGAATTATCTGTTTGTTGCTATGGCTGTATATTAACAGTTAAAATATGATTCTACAATTTACAAAAGCCGCCGAATGATAAGTTTTTTATCACCCTGCGGCTTTTGTAAAGAATTTTTATATGATTATTTTTCCATATTATTTTTCTGAAAGTTATGAATAGATGTAGTCACTGTATCGCGAAGTGTCAAATCCATCATTCTTACCAGATCTTCAATATTTTCTTTCATCCCTTCCCTGATCCACTCAAGTATGATTCCCACAAAACCATATTTATAGAAGTCTGCAATAAATTTTTTATCCTCTTCTGTGATATTCAGACCCTTGCTTTTTTCTTCCACCACACCCACGATCAGATCATAGGTTAATTTAAAAAGATAATTTTCTATCCGCTCCCTGTCCACATTTCTGTAAACATTCATAATAAACGGTTTGTTTTCCAGCACTGCCTCAAATATCTGGGTCAGCCCTTCTGTCCAGGATTCAGAAGTCTTTTTGCCCTGAAGGCTTTTGTCCCATCTTCCACGCAGGACCATTCAACCAGATCATAAATATCCTTGAAATGATAGTAGAAAGCCATGCGGCTTATCCCGCAGTCCGTGGTAATATCTGTTATCGTGATCTTGTCCAGAGGTTTCTTCAGAAGAAGCCGTTTCAGGGATTCTTCCAGAGCTGCTTTTGTGGTATTTGGCATATAACTCCTCCTGTCTGCTTACTGTGATTATTTCCAGTCGTAGTTTCTCAGGTGTCCTTCCAGATTCATGTGGTCAAAATTATTCTGGCGCAGTGCCTCGTACAAAACGATTGCTACGGAATTGCTCAGGTTCAGAGAACGGATATCTCCGATCATAGGGATTCTTACACAGGTTTCCTGATTATTGACCAGAATGTCCTCCGGGATTCCTGCGCTCTCTTTTCCAAACATAATGTAGCAGTCTTCTTCATAATGAACATCAGTATAAGTCTGAGGTGCTTTTGTTGTTGCATAGTAAATTTTTGCCCCAGGATTCTTCTCCAAAAAGTCCTCAAAGTCCAGATATGTAGTTACATCCAAATCTTTCCAGTAATCCATTCCTGCTCTCTTTAAGGCTTTCTCACTTAAGGAAAATCCCAGAGGCTCGATAAGATGGAGTCTGGTTCCTGTTGCCACACAGGTACGGCCGATATTTCCTGTGTTTGCAGGAATCTCCGGCTCATGAAGTACAATATTTAATTTTGCCATTTTGTTTTTATTCCTCTTGTTATTAATCGTCTGTCTTTTCTTAGAAAATTGTCTCTTAAGTTTCCTGCAGTTACTCTTTGAGAAGTTGCTGCAGTTCATCCTCTGCCGGACGTTCCAGATATCGGGCACTGCCGCCACTGTAGAGAAGCCGGTCATTGCCACTGCTTGTCTGACCGATGACCTCTGCCATAAATCCCTCATTGCGAAGTCTCTGTACCAGTGCTTCACCTCCGCGGATTCCAATCAATACTGCTCCATCTGCCTGAAGCTTATATGGATTCAGGTCAAAAATCTCGCACACTTCTATGGTCTCCTGACGAATCGGTACCTTACGGAAGTCTGCTTCCAGTCCTACTTCTGAAGCTTCTGCCATCTTCCAGAGCGCACTTAAAAAACCGCCTTCGCCCATAGCATATAATGCACTGGCTTCTGCCTCCTGCGCAATCTTCCAGACAATACTGCCGGCTCCATAATCGTCCCGAAGTGAAATACAATTCTGAATAAAACCGGCAGAGAATCTCTCTGCCAGTTTGTCCTTTTTATTTTTTGCTATTACAGAGGTTCCTTTCAAAGCCACCGGGCATGCCACTACCAGTTCATCTCCCGGTTTCAGGCATCCGGTTATTTCTGCCCTCAGAGCCTCCATTACCGCCTGTCCCAGTCTCATTCTTTTCCTCCGAAATTTATTATACGATCAGAGACAGAACTGTCGGCACTACCATTGCCAGTACCAGAATGATTGCAATAATTGCTGTGATCACTTTACGGTTCTTTGGATTAAACATTCCCATTTCTCTTCACCTCTTTAATCTCTGTTCAGGTTCTCAAACACATCTTTCGTCACATCTGTCACATGAGCATTGTTAGTCAGCGGATCACGGTCTGCATAGTTAAACAGCAGCACTGTTCCATCTGCAAATACTTCCACATGTGCATTCTTTGCCACTTTTTCCCGTTTTCTGAAGTCCCATATCTGTCTCTCAAAAGGCTTCTGATCTCTGGCAAAGCCAGGACGACTTTTCAGGTTTTCTCTCAGATAGAGATCATATACCATCTGGTCTTTTACCTGATCCACGGAAATCTCCGGCATATCCTCCAGAAATTCCAGCAGGATCTCATATCTTCGCATTCTTGTATGAGAAATGTCACCATAGCCTTTTTCCATGTAAAAACTGCCCAGTCTCTCGTAAATTGAGAAGCATACCGGGAAAATTTTCCAGATATTCAAGTGTATTCTGGAATTGTCCACTATTATAATACACTTCCACCATATTTTCCACAGTTTTCAGCTTCAAAACGTGTCATAATCCAACCACTTCGTGGAAAGTACCTCATAAGGCTCCTGTGTTTTGTATACAATACCATATTCCCTGCACATCTCCATCATATGGGAACCCTTTAACACCTTCAAAAAGCCCAGCTGAAGCTGCTGTGGTTTCAGCGCATAGACATCATTAAAGGAATTCCGGAAGCTGTCGTAATCTTCATAGGGAAGTCCTGCGATCAGGTCCAGATGCTGATGGATATTTCCAAAGCTGTGGATTCTGTCAACAATTCCTTTCAATTTTTCAAAATCCATAGTTCTGTGAATTACCTTAATCGTGTCCGGATTTGTTGACTGTACTCCGATCTCCAGCTGAATCAGACCCGGGCGCATGGTGGACATTTCCTGCAGTTCCTCTTCTCTTAACAAATCTGCTGAAATCTCAAAGTGGAAGTTTGTCACACCATTATCGTGTTCATTAATATACTTCCAGATTGCCATTGCATGGTCATGTTTACAGTTAAAGGTACGGTCTACAAACTTTACCTGCGGAACCTTATTATCTATAAAAAACTGCAGCTCTTTCTTTACGGTCTCTGTATCTCTGAAACGCAGTTTCTTATCAATGGAAGAAAGACAGTAACTGCAGGAGAACGGACATCCTCTGCTGCTTTCATAATAAATGATCCTGTTCTTAAACTCAGACAGATCTTTGTAAATGAACGGAATACTGCTTAAGTCCATGATCTGGCGCCATCCATTATGTATGATCTGATCTCCGTCTCTGTAACAGATTCCTGTCATATTTTTCAGATCCTGCGGATTTTTTTCCACATAATATCCGGCAAGTTCTTTAAATGTTTCTTCACCTTCCCCGACCATAACACCTTTAAATTCTGAGTTTTCTGTCAGGAATTTCTCCGCATCATAAGAAACTTCCGGACCGCCGGCCCAGAAGTCGGCGCCCGGAAGAATCTTTATCAGATCTGCCATCAGTTCTTTTACAAAAGAAAGGTTCCAGATATAACAGGACACGCATACCACATCAGGATGCTCCAGGTAAATATCACGCATGATATCATCTTTCTGCTGGTTGATGGTATATTCCTTTAATACAATATGATCTGCGTAATCAGATGCATATGCCTGCAGATCATAAACAGCAAGATTAGAATGAATATATTTTGCATTGCATGCCACTAATAAAATCTTCATAAATCTTTAGCCTTCCAGTGCACTCTTCAGCTCTTCTTTGGAAGTAAGACCTACGAAGCGTTTCACTTCCGCACCGTCTTTAAACAGGATCAGTGTCGGAATGCTGACTACACGAAACTGCTGCGCAAGTGCCATATTCTGATCTACGTCTACTTTTCCTACTGCGTATCCCTCTTCTGCCAGTTCTTCCACAACCGGACCCTGACGCATACATGGACCACACCATGTTGCCCAGAAATCTATAAGAACCGGTTTCTCAGATTTTAATACTTCTGTTTCAAAATTTGCTGTTGTAATCTCTTTTGCCATGATTTATATCTCCTTTGCTTATTCTTTATAAAAATTTGCAATGTAAGTTCTCTGGTTTTATAATATCAACACTATAACCCTGTTAAATTTTCAGTTTTTATTTTAGATTTTTATTTTAAAGATCTTACATACTTCCCTGCATTAATACCTGCCTGTGCTCCCTCATAGACAGCTTTCGCCACCTGAAGAAGTCCGCCTGTACAGTCACCTGCCGCATAGAGTCCCGGGATGGTTGTTTCCATATTTTCGTTAACTTTAATGTTGCCTTTTTCCGTAAGTTCAGCTCCCATCTGGCGGGCAATCTCAGTACTGCCTGCAGTTCCCATTGCAATAAATACACCCTCTGCAGGACAGAAATCATTTGCCTGCTGACCTGCTCCTGCCTTTATTTCCTCTGCCTGCACATCAGGTTCAAGACGGATTCCGGATACCAGATCATCGCCCTCTACAGACTGGATCTTCATTGTGTTTACACTGATATTTTCTTCAGGTGTAATTTCGGTTCTTCACCGTTTGTATAAATGGTTACTGTAGAAGCAGTATTTGACAATTCCTTTGCTTCATGCATGGCGAAATCACCGTTTCCAAGAACTGCTACATCCTTGCCTCTGTAAAAGAAAGCATCGCAGATTGCACAGTAGCTGACACCTCTTCCCTCAAATTCTTTAACACCCGGGATCTTCGGTGCAGCGCGCTTACTTCCTGTTGCAAGAATCAGACTCTGAGTCTCGAATTCACCTTCTGTAGTTTTTACCACAAAAGTATCAAACCCGCCGACTCCCAGAACCTGTGCATCCAATATTCGTACGCCCAGTGCTTTCGCCTGAGCGATTCCTGTATCATATAATTCCTGACCGGACAGCGGATGTTCCAGTCCGTAATAATTTTCTATTTTCTCTGCTTTTTCCAAAGCACCGATCCCATTATTGATCACCAGGGGATCCAGATTTCCACGAACTGCATAAAGCGCAGCGGAAATTCCTGCAGGTCCGGCACCTATGATTATCACTTTTTCCAAATTCTGTCACCTGCTCTCTGTTATTGTTTTCAATATACTGTGATATATCATCGTTACTGTTCACTCTGTTCTCAGTAACTTATTATCAGCTATTGTTACTATACTACGTTTTCTGAAAAAAATCCATGATTTTATTTGGATAATTTTGGTATAATTTGGTTAAATAAGTTTCTCGATTCAGCGACATAATAAATAAAAGCGAAGTGCTGTTCACTCATGAACCATGCATTTCGCTTTTATACATTATTTTGTATGATTTATTTATCCAACCAGAGGATATTTGTCTGTAAGTTCTTTGACGATTGCCTTTGCCTTTTCCTGGCTGCCTTCTTCTTTTAAGGTCATAGCAATTGCTTCTGCAATCTTATCCATATCTTCCGGTTTCATGCCTCGTGAAGTAACTGCTGCTGTTCCGAGACGTACACCGCTTGTAACAAATGGAGACTGGGGATCATTTGGAATTGCATTCTTATTGCAGGTAATGTTTACTTCATCAAGAAGATTCTCCATCTGCTTGCCTGTAACGCCCAGACTTCTGAGGTCTACAAGCATCAGATGATTGTCTGTGCCACCGGAAACGATATCAATTCCTCGTTTCTGGAGTCCTTTGCAAAGTGCCTGCGCATTCTCAACGATCATCTTCGCATAGTCCTTAAATTCCGGCTGAAGCGCTTCTTTGAAACATACTGCCTTGGCAGCGATCACGTGCATCAGAGGACCACCCTGGATTCCCGGAAATACTGCTTTATTAAAGTTAAATTTCTTTGCATTCTCTGCGCTGCTTAAGATCAGGCCGCCTCTTGGTCCACGCAGAGTTTTGTGTGTGGTTGTAGTCACAACGTCTGCATAAGGAATCGGGCTTGGATGCTGTCCACCTGCTACCAGACCGGCGATATGCGCCATATCCACCATCAGATAAGCCCCAACTTCATCTGCGATCTCACGGAATTTCTTAAAATCAATAACTCTGGCATAGGCACTTGCACCTGCTACGATCAGCTTTGGTTTATTCTCAATGGCGATTCTTCTGACTTCTTCATAATCGATCACGCCGTCATCATTTACTCCATAATATACCGGCTTGAAGTAGGTTCCGGACATATTTGCAGGACTTCCATGTGTCAGATGTCCACCATGATCCAGATTCATACCCATTACAGTATCTCCCGTCTGCAACATTGCAAAAAAGACTGCCATATTTGCCTGTGCTCCGGAGTGTGGCTGTACATTTGCATATTCACATCCGAATAATTCTTTCGCACGTTCGATTGCAAGAGCTTCCACCTCATCCACGCAGGAACATCCGCCGTAAAATCTCTTCCCCGGATATCCTTCCGCATATTTATTAGTAAGAGGGCTTCCCATTGCTGCCATAACTGCTTTACTTACCCAGTTCTCTGAAGCGATCAGCTCAATGTGGGAATTCTGGCGTGCAAGCTCCGCCTCGATCAGATCTGCGATATCCTTGTCTGTCTTTGCTACGTCGTCGATTGAATACATCTTCGTGCTCCTCCTTTGTTATACGCTCAGTAATTATTCCGATTATAACCAATTCTATCCATCATGTCAATCACCAAAAGACATTTGTCCGCATACCAAGATATTTTATGATATAAATTAGGATACTACATATTATGTTTCTCTGCTGAGCTCTGTAGCAAATAACAGATTCGATTCCATCAAAACGCTTTTTTTATCTGTTTTACCAGTTCATCCACATCTTCCGCTTTCACAAGAAATCTCTCGGTTCCATTGATTTCCAGACTATCATAAGTATCATCATATGCAAAATATTTCAGAGTTACTTCCGGAGCTTCTTCTGTGTTTCTGTGGAATGTTACAGTCAGCACTTCTTCCTTATCTGCTGCATCTTTTGTTTCTTCGACTTCCGAATCAAGCATTATACTTTGAAGCGCCTGATACAATTCAGTAAATTTCTCTTTCTTTACAGTTTTCTTTCCGAATTTATAATCGCTGCCGTCCAGCTTCATCGTATAGGTTTTCTTTCCAATGCTCATATCCACACTGTCAAGTGTATCAATATTTACCAATGCCGGAATCTTCAGAATCAAATTAAATGGTTTCAGTTCCAGAAGACTGTTCACTGACTCTTTTGAAAGCAGATAAACAGCCTCTTCGTATCCTTTTACACATGCATAATAGTCACCATTCTCATCTGTATTTCCGATAAGAATTGTTGCTGTTGCATCTGCATCCTGCGTTTCTTTTGCTGTGTCATCGTTAACTGTATTTACAAAATCTACTGTAAAATATGTCTTTGTATTATCCAGTCCGGTATCTGTATTTGCTGCATCGACGCCGTTGCTGAGATCAAAAGCAGCCAGCACTCCAAACATTTCATACATATTCTCTGTGTTTACTGTTGCAATCTCATCATACGGATTGTTAATTTCCCAGTAGTCGAAATCCATCTTATAATCTGCCGGTTCCTGTTTGATTTGAAATACTTCTTCGCCGCCCTTTACAATGGAGAATCTGCGGATAGAATAGACAGACATTCTTGGATGTTCTACAGTTTTTAAATCTGTATTTTCTGTTTTATCATCTGTCTGATCAGCAATTTCTTCTTCCACAGCTGCATCTTCTGCTTTTGGCTCTTCTGCAGTCTCAGAGTCTTGTTCTGCTTCATCTGCCCATACAGGACAGGATATAACTGCTGTGCCTGCTGCACCGGCAGTAAACATGGCTGTCATTCCAAGAAGTAATATTTTTTTAATTTTGTTTTTCATGTCTGTGTTCCTCCTGTCCATATATAATATGGTTTTTATTTTATGTTACTTTTCGCAATTGAAACAGAATACTTACTCCGTTCGGTTAAAGTGCAATTTCTACCTCAGCAGGCTTATGTCCTGTCAGTTCTGCACTTCTTGTATCCGGCTGGGATACTCCTGCAAATAAACGGAAATGTTTTCCTGCGATGTAACGATTTCCATCTTCATCAACTATATTCATTGCTTTATTAGAAATTGTAAATTCTACAGATTTCTCTTCTCCCGCTTTCAGAGATACTCTCTTAAATCCGCAGAGACTGTAGTTACGAACTGCAAGCGGAGAATCAAGGTCTTTGATATACACCTGAACAACTTCATCTGTATCTACTGTTCCATTGTTCTTAACAGTTGCTTTTAACATGATATCGGACTCTGCTGATACTTCACCGACAACCTCTGCTTCTGTTACGCAGGTATCACTGTATGTAAGTCCGTATCCAAATGGATAAAGTGCCTCTTTTTCCATATAACGGTAAGTTCTGTTTTTCATAGAGTAATCTGTGAATTCCGGCATTCCTTCCAGGTCTTTATAAAAAGTAACCGGAAGTTTTCCTGACGGAGATTCTTTTCCGAAGAGAAGATCTGCTATTGCACGTCCGCCTCTTGCTCCCGGATACCATGCAAGAAGGATTCCATTACAGTTATCCTGCGCATAATTCAGGTCAATCGCACTTCCTGCCATCAGAACTACGATGGTAGGTTTTCCTACTGCTGTTACTTTCTCGATCAGTTCTTCCTGTACTTTCGGAAGATGAAGATCAACTTTGTCCCCGGATGCATCACTGTTTCCGGTATCTCCTTCTTCTCCCTCCAGAGTCTCATCAAGACCTACGCAGAGTATGACTACATCGCTGTTTTCCGCTGTAATTACTGCCTCAGAAATTCTGTCCTGATCCCATGCCAGATTTTCAACTTTATCTTTATATAAATCACAGCCCTGAGAATAAAGGATCCTTACATCGTCACCTGCTTCTTCACGGATTCCCTCAAGAACAGTGACATATTCAGAAGATGTTCCATGATAATTTCCGATGAGAGCGGCACGGCTGTCTGCATTCGGTCCGATCACACCGATAGTATTTACTTTAGATTTATCAATCGGAAGAACTCCGTCATTCTTCAAGAGTACGCAGCTCTTTCTTGCCATCTTAAGAGCTTCATCAATGTGCTCTTTGCACTCTACCACACTATACGGTATCTTATCATATTCACTTCCGTCAAACAGGCCCAGCAGATATCTGGTTGTCAGCAGTCTTACTGCGGATTCTGTAATTTTCTCTTCTGTTACCAGTCCATCCTGATAAGCTCCCATCATATGAAGATATGTATTTCCACAGTTCAGGTCACAGCCTGCATTTAATGCCATAGCAGCGGACTGTCTTGGTGTGGAAGTTACCATGTGATGTTCATGGAAGTCACGGATTGCCCAGCAGTCAGAAGTATAATGACCTTCGAATTTCCATTTTCCTCTCAGGACATCTTCCATAAGATATTTATGTGCACAGCAAGGTTCTCCGTTTGTTCTGTTATAGGCACCCATTACAGCTTCTACATCTGCTTCTGTAACCAGTGCTTCAAAAGCAGGAAGGTATGTTTCCCACATATCCTTCATACTTACTTCCGCATCAAATTCATGTCGCAGAGATTCCGGGCACTGTGTACTGCAAAATGTTTTGCGCAGGCAGCAGCTTTCATAACAGATCCATCACCCTGAAGTCCTTCTACGAATTTCACGCCAAGTCTGGACGTCAGATATGGATCCTCACCATAGGTTTCATGCCCTCTGCCCCATCTCGGATCTCTGAAAATGTTTACATTGGGGGACCAGAAAGTAAGACCCTTGTAAATGTCTCTGTCTTCTTTTGCAGAATATGCATTGTATTTTGCTCTTCCCTCAGTTGCAATGATATCGCCAACTTTTTTCATCTCTTCATCGTCAAATACTGCAGCCATCGCAATTGCCTGTGGGAACATGGTTGCCACACCTGCTCTGGCCACTCCATGCAGTGCTTCATTCCAGTAATTGTATGCCGGAACACCCAGTCTTTTCACGGGAGCAGCATCGTATTTTAACTGGGAAGCCTTCTCCAGAAGCGTCATCTGTGATACCAGTTTTTCTGCTTTTTTTCTTGCTTCTGCTCTTTCTTTTCTGTGATCTTTCATTTCAGATCCTCCTGTTTATATAATTTGATAATTATTCAGCAGGTATTAACAAAGCCTCAGCGCAGCCCGCTACTCCTGCATTATGTATTCTGCATTTCTTCTCTGTATTTCGTCGGAGATTTTCCTGTATGTTTCTTAAATGCCAGTGAGAAATAATTCGTATCTCTGTATCCTACCATCATAGCAATCTTTCCAGTCTTGATGCTGGTAGTTTCCAGAAGGCTCTTCGCCTTCTCAATCCTCTTTCTGACAATGTATTCATTACATCCTTCACCTGTAATCCGCTTAAATAATCTGGAGAAATAATTCGGTGTGATATAGAGACTTTCCGCAATGCTGGAAACCGAAATATCCTCTGCAAGATGCTCATCTATATAGTGTCTGGCATTGGAAATGGTATAATGTACATCCTCTTCATCATTTTCAATGAGCTGCTCAATAAACATTCTCGTAATCTCACAGGCCTCTTCTTTTCCTGCTGATGACAGACTCTTGGAGAGTGCATCCAACTTTCCTTCTTCCACCTCACACGATACTTCCATGTAGGAAAAAATCAAAGAGGAGGCAATCTCGAAACAACATCTGCGCACAGCAGAAGGGGAAAGATTATAGGATTCTGTTGCCTTAATAAAGGTATTAAATGCCTTTAGTACATAATCTGGAGTTCCTATATTGGAAATCATGATATTTCGCAGTTCTGCATAGATTTCCCAGAAGATTTTCTTCTTGTTCTGAGCCCCCATCGTCTGTATAATGTCCTGAATATTCTTTTTTTCATGTTCCAGAAGATATCTGGCATCATTGTAGGAAATTGCCAGATTTTCAAATCCTTGCACAGCACTTCCAACCGTAATCTTTGGTTTATATTCAAATTCATCCTTCAGCACATCCGACAATTCTTCAATCTGTTCCAGAACGCTGTCGTCATCATCTTTTTCAAAACAGACAATCGCAATCGTACCGTCATCATCTACAAATGTGATTCCTCTGTTTTGGGAATCCACCATGCTCATGCAGACATTTTTAACAGTCATTGCACGGAATTTTCCGTCATTCTGCTGTTCTGTATACATTCCCTGTTCCAGAAGAATCAGGCTCATTTTCTGCTTAATATCAAACTGAAAATCTTTCTGGAGAATATACAACTGCATTTCTTTATCTGCTTTTGTATGCACCAAATTTCTCATGCACTGCTCCAGTCTCATCTGCACTACAGAGCCTTGAGAGCGCCACACTCTGGCCTGATTCTGCTCTTTGTTTTCCTGCTCTTTCAGTTCTTTTATCTGCTTTTCTATCGCATTGAAAAGATCATCTTCATCAATCGGTTTCAGGAAGAAATCCTGCACCTGAAGCCGCAGGCTCTCTCTTGCATACTCAAAATTATCAAAGCCTGTAAGCACGATCACACGCAGTTCAGGTACTGATTCTCTGGCCGCTTTAATCAGTTCCAGTCCTGTCATTTCTGTCATCTGAATATCTGTAACCATAATTTCAGGACCTTCTTCTTTAAGAATCTTCAAAGCCTCGTTTCCTGATGCAGCAGTAAATACGTCATCTACTTCCAGTTTCTTCCAGTCTATGGCATTTTTCATACCCATACGTATCATCTTTTCGTCATCAACAATCAGTACTCTATACACACGTCCACTCACCTCCTGCTGTATTCTTTTTGATTTCTGTCTGATATGGCAGATGGATCACGACAGTTACCCCACCCAAATCATTCTTCTGATAATTAAGACCATATCCCTCTCCAAAAAGAAGTTCAATCCTCTTGTTTACGTTTCGCACTCCATATCCAAAGGAATCCTCGTATCTGGAGAGCTGTTCATTCATTCATCTATCTGTTCCTGACTCATTCCTGTGCCTGTATCTGATACCTTTATGATAACTTCATCCTCATTTTTATATGCTGTAAGATAAAGTGTACCTGTTTTTCCCTCTTTTACTTTCATTCCATGATAAATAGAATTCTCCACCAGTGGCTGCAGAGTCAGCTTCGGTATCAGGCTTTCTTCCACCTGAGATTCTACAACAATCTCACTTCCGATAATGTTGTCGTATCTCATGTTCTGGATAATCATATAATTCCTGATATGCTCTACTTCTTCTCTGATCGTGATCACGTCATGTCCTTTGCTGAGACAGATCCTGTAATATTTCGCCAGCGCCTTTACCATTGTGGAAATCTCTTTATTTCCTTCGGCAATCGCCTGCCAGTGGATACATTCCAGTGTATTATAAAGAAAATGCGGCTGAATCTGCGACTGAAGGGCATTAAAACGGATCTGCTCCAGCTGATGCTGTTCCAGTTTTACCTGTTCCATCAACACCTCGATTTCATCCATCATAGAGTTAAAACCAATTGCAAGCTTTGTGAAATCTTCACCCATATTGTCAACATTGATTCTTGTTCTCAGGGAACCTGTTGCAACATAATCCATATTAGATACTACCTTATTAAGGGGCTGATACATTTTCCTGACCAGTGCTCTTATAATAATGCTTACTATGATCAGCACTATGATCAGAACCAGAATCACAACAACCATTATATGGAATCCTGATTCCATCAGTTTATAAAAAGAAATCGAACTGACTACATAATAATTCCAGTTCTTAATCTTCTGGCATACATACATATTCCCATTCTTTGTAAATATCTGTATCCCTTTTTCATCTCATCTATATAATTTACGTAACGGCCTGTCTCCTCTTTATCATTCGAAAGCAATATCATTCCACCTGTGTCAACTACTCTTGTTTCTGCTGAAGAATCTCCTACAGCCAGCATCCTCTGTACTGCCGGATCATCGAAATTCATGCACAGAAGCCCTCTTGCATCAGATACTTTTCTGGTATCATATAATGGATAATACAGACTCAATGTATATCTGTTCCCTTTATAATAATCGTTATAATAATCGTTATTATAGGAAACTTTCAGCGTTCCTTTCTGCGCATATTTGCTTCTCTCATATGCCTGGGGATACACTTCTTCAAACTGCGTAACTGATAAAGAACCCTTTCCTCTGTAGTAGTAACTTTTATAATCCGAACTGACAATGGCAGCAAAGTTCAGACTCTCATACATATTATTCAGATTCTCCAGCTTGCTGTAAACTGCATCAATGTCTGCTGTCTTCAGCTCATTTTTCTGCACCTGCCTGCAGTAATTCTGCACAGAATCATCCATGATCGTACCCAATACGATTTCTTTATATGAATCCATTGATCCCTTAAAAGATTCCGCAACTGTATTATTCTGCATCTGCAGAAGTTCTACAGACTGCTCTTTCATCGATGCTATAGAAAAAGTCAGAGAAACACCTGCAACCGTCAGCGTTACAATAAGAATACTGACGGTCACAAGTAAAAGTATTTTTTTATCAAATTTCCAGTGGCTGAATTTGTTTTCCATTTGTTCATGTTGTCTTTCCTCATCTGTCACATAATTTCACATATACCCACATGATCAGGGGGGGATTTTACCTCCCCAATATCATACCATGTTCAATGGTAAATGGATACAACAGATTTCGCAGAAAGAATCAACCCTTTACAGCACCTGCAGTCATACCTTTTACCAGTTTATCCTGGAAAATAATAAACATGATAACCATTGGTAAAAGTGTTAATGTAAGAACCGCCATGATCATTGGTGTATTCATAGAATACTGTCCCTGAAATTCCCAGATTGCCAACGGCAGGGTACGATTCTGGCAGACTGTGTCAGTGTATTTACAAATGAGAATTCATTCCACATATTTACACCATTGTAAATTGCCAGTGTCGCCATTCCGGGTTTGGAAAGCGGCAGGATCATGGAGAAGAACATCTGAATCTTTCCACATCCGTCAATTTCAGCAGATTCTTCGATTTCTCTCGGAATCTCTTTCATAAAGCTGGTCAGGATAAATACGGAAATCGGAACTGCGAATGCGACATACGGTCCGATCAGTGACCAGATTGTATCATAAAGTCCTGTTGACTTTGACATTTTGAATACAGGGATCAATGTAATATGTACAGGAATAGACATACAGGCTACAATAATCGCATAAATCGGCTGTGCATTTTAAACTTAAATCTTGCCAGAGGATAAGAAGCGCATGCTGAAATAAACAGCAGCAGGATCAGGGAAATTGCAAGAACGATCACACTGTTCTTGAAGTAATTTGCAAACCCTCCTGTAAGTACCTCAGTGTAATTGGACCAGTTCAGTTGATCAGGAAGCTGGAATACACCCTTGGTAAGCATCTCAAATTTCTCTTTGAATGAGTTCAGCACCATGAATATAAAAGGTGTAAATGATACAATTGCTGCACCGATAGCAAGAACAAAAGCAATGATCCAGGCTATGATGCTTTTTCTTCTACTTTTCTTATAGCTGTCCATCCCTTAATCCTCCTGTTTTCCGTTTATAAGTTTCATAGTAATCATAGATACCATTGTAATCAGGATAAACATACCTCCTGCAATGGCTGAGCCATAACCCATGTTAAAGTTCTTGAATGATTCTTTGTACATATAGGTTGCCATCAGCTCTGTAGCAGTACCAGGACCGCCACCTGTCATAACATAGATCAGATCGAAGTATTTCAGAGATCCAACCATTGAAAGGATAGCTGCACTCTTAATTGACGGAATAAGAAGTGGAAGTGCAATCTTCCAGAAATACTGTCCTCTTGTAGCACCATCGATTCTTGCTGCTTCAAATACATCATATGGGATGTTTGTATAACCAGCCATAAAGTAAACCATGTAGAATGGTGTAAACTGCCATGCAATGATAAGAATAACTGTGAGCAATGCTAATTTTGGATTACCAAGAAGGTCAATGTTGCCCCCTCCGAACCATCCGGAAATTGTGCTGACAATACCTCCGTTTGTTGCAAGTGCGTATGTGAAAAGGAAACCAATTGCAACAGAAGACATAAGCATTGGAATAAACCAGATAACCTTGAAAATTGTAAGTTTCTTACCGCCAAAGTCAAGGAATGTTGCCATTGCAAGTCCTAACGGAATCTGGATAATGATAGATAAGATCATGATAATAACGTTGTTCTTAAATGCTATCCAGAATTTTGTATCTTTGATCAGTTTTGCCCAGTTTGCAAGTCCTACCATCTTCTTGTCTGCGGAAATACCATTCCACTGGTATCCGCTTGTAATAAATGTATCAATAATCGGATACGCGATAAATACTACTAATAAAATGATAACAGGTGCCAGAAAAAGTGCTGCTGTCTGACGTGTTTTTCTCTGTCTTAACTGAACCAGAGATATCCCTTTTTCATTCATTTTGGTGCCTCCTTTTTAATACTTTCTGAGATTTGATCATCTGACCTAACGTATGCCAGAGTATGTTTGAAAAATGCTTTCGGAATATGTTAGAGATATATTTCTGAGATGGTTTTTATATATTTTCTGACATGCTGTCTGATATGTAATTTGACATTGAAATGATTTTTCAAGCACGCTCTGTGTACTCACATATTGTTTTTCAAGATAAAGGGTTCTGCACTTTCAGCATGTGCAGAACCCTTCTTTTCTACCCTTACTCAGGTCAGAATGAATGCCTGCTTTCCTTTAAAGATTATTCAGCATCATCTGCTGCTGCATCATCTGTAGCTGCATCATCTGTAGCTTCTTCTGCAGTATCATCTGCTGCGCCGGAATCAGATTTGGTACTTAAATATTCGTCCATTGCTTTCTGCATTTCTTCCTGTGCTTCCTGAGGAGTCTTTGTCAGACCAAATACTTCCTGTAAGCCATCAAGATGTGCAGTTGCAACAGATGTTGGCAGATACTGGTCATACCACAACTGGATAGAAGATGCTTCCTGAGCTGCATCAAAAATTTCCTTTACAACAGGGTCTTTGATGTGGTCTCCTGCATCTTTTACAGGAACAATCTTGTTGTTAGAGTATGTAATGTCTGCAACTTCATCAGATAAATGATCTGTTGCACATTCAAATGCTGCTGCAAGTTTATCACCTTCACAGTTGAAGGAAATGAACTGATCACCTACAGTACCGATCTGGATTGTAGGATCAGCATCGGAATCATCAATTGCAGGGAATGGGAACCAGCCGATCTTCTGATAGAATTCCTCACTGTCAGTCTGGAATGTTCCTGTATACCATGAGCCACAGAGAAGCATACCTGCTGTCTCCTGATACATTAACTGTTTTGCCTGTCCGTCATCTTCGCTTAAGGAGTTTACGCCATCCGGGAAGTATCCGTTGTTAACCCACTCCTGAATCTTCTCACCTGCTTTGATGAAGCAGTCATCTGTGAATTTACCGGTTCCTGCAACTGCATTCTGGAATGGTTCCAGTCCGCCATAACGTGCTGCCAGAGACATGAAGTACATGGAACCTGTCCATTTGGAAGCATTAGCAAGTGCAAAAGGTGTAATTCCGTTTTCTTTTAATGTTGCACAGATATTTTCCAGATCAGCTAATGTCTTCGGTTCTTCAAGTCCGTACTGTTTAAACATATCTTTGTTGTAGAAGATACCTGCCAGAGAAACATTCAGATATGGGATCGCATATACATGTCCATTGTAGCTTCCCTGTTCAATAGCTGCATCCAGAAGTTTATCTTTAACATCGGACTGATCAAGAAGATCATCAATCGGCTGAGCAAATCCGGAATCAATATATTCATACATCGGACCACCGGACCAGCTTGAGTACATATCAGGACACTCACCGGAGCTCATCGCGATAACAAGTTTTTCCTTGTATGTATCGTTCTGGATGGCTACCTGATTTACAGTATAGCCTGACTTTGTTTCTTTGTTGAACTTATCTACTGCTGCGGTAACAATATCTTTATCCGGACTCTCTACCGCGATATTCCAGTAGGTAATTTCTTTGTCGTCAGCTGCAAATACCGTTGTCTGCGCTGCCATAGGTACCACCATAGCTGCTGTCATGGCAAGTGCCATAATCTTATACATTCTTTTTTTCATTTCTTGTTTCCTCCTTTTTTGTTCACTTTGTATATTTAAGTGTATTTATCATAGCATTCCATTCACATAATGCCCATAAAATATTCTGTCCAAAATCTATAAATTTCTGTCTTTCCGTTTTCTGTGTGCAGAAAATTATAGATATCTGTACTGGAATCTTTCCAAAAATGTCTTCTGAGAACCAGCAAAAATTGCTTTCAAATTTTAATTTTTTTATTATTTTTTGACTATTTTTCCATTATTTGCTTTAATATAAAAAGGAAGTCCCACCTACTGCTCATTACATTTTACAATTAAAGCAGAGGACTTACCTGATTCAGTTAACCTTTCAATCTATAGGAGGTCGTTTACATATTATGAGAAATTTTGAATATTACACACCAACACAGGTTCTCTTTGGCAAAGATACCCACCTTCAGGCAGGTTCCCTGCTGAAGAAGTATGGAGCCAAAAAAGTTCTGATCCATTATGGAAGTCAGAGTGCTGTCCGTTCCGGACTGATTGATGAGATCACTTCTAATCTGAAAGAAGAAGGTCTTGAATACATCACCCTGGGTGGTGTCATTCCTAATCCACTTCTTTCCAAAGTCCGCGAGGGAATCGAATTATGCCAAAAAGAACATGTAGACTTTATCCTTGCTGTAGGAGGAGGAAGTGTTATTGACTCTTCCAAAGCCATCGGCTATGGCGTTGCCAATCCGAACAATGATGTCTGGGATTTCTGTCTGAAAAAAGCTGTTCCAACCGGCTGTCTGCCCATTGGTGTCATCCTTACAATTGCAGCTTCCGGAAGTGAAATGAGCAGTTCCAGTGTTATCACAAATGAAGAAACAAAAGAAAAACGTGGATGTGCAAAGACAGATTACTGCAGGCCGAAATTTGCCATCTTAAATCCACGTCTCACCTACACACTCCCACAGTATCAGACAGAAAGCGGATGTGTAGATATCCTCATGCACACCATGGAGCGATATTTTGTAAATATTGAAACTATGGAGATTACAGACAGTATCAGCGAAGCTCTGATGCAGACAGTCATTTACAATGCCCGTATTCTTATGAAAGAACCAGACAATTACAGCGCCAGGGCAGAAATTATGTGGGCAGGAAGCCTTTCCCACAACGGTCTGACCGGATGCGGTACAGGTGGTGGTGACTGGGCATGCCACCAGCTTGAACATGAACTGGGAGGTGTCTACAATGTAACTCACGGAGCAGGTCTGGCAGCTATCTGGGGAAGCTGGGCACGATACGTCTACGAGGTGAACCCTGAACGTTTTGCTCAGTTTGCCACCAATGTATTTGACATTCCATGTGGAACTGATTATAAAGAAACAGCCCTTGCAGGAATTGAAGCAATGGAAAATTTCTTCCGGTCTGTAGAAATGCCCACCAGTTTACATGAACTGGGTCTGGATCTCACAGATCAGCAAATTCATGATCTTGCATTCAAATGCAGTTTTAAGGACACACGCACCATTGGAGTCTTTAAACAGCTCAATATGAGAGATATGGAAAAAATCTACCTTATGGCAAGATAAAATAAATTTTTGTTATAACTTTCTCTTTTTTCGCAAAAATCATAAAAATTGCTTGCATTCAAACAATCAATATGCTATGATAAGGTCTGTGATACACAACAGTTCACAGACCAAATGCCCAGATAGCTCAGTTGGTAGAGCAGAGGACTGAAAATCCTCGTGTCGCTGGTTCGATTCCGGCTCTGGCATTTTCGTTGCCAGGAGTAATGAAATAATTGAATACGGGCGTGTAGCTCAGTTGGTAGAGCACTTGACTTTTAATCAAGTTGTCCGGGGTTCGAATCCCCGCACGCTCATTGTAGAACAAGCGATTTTGCTTGTTCTTTTTGTTATATTAACTTATATTTTGATTACACCTATGCTATGCAAAAGATTCAGCACAGACATAATATGTGAAAAAGTCTGAAATATGTTGGAATATTTATTTGAATCGGAAATAGATGTGGATAACATCTAATTTACAACACAGGTATACAGAAGATATAATAAAAGCGCAAGTGATACGGATAGAAATAAATTGGAAGGATAAGCATTTGCAGAAAAATTTATGGAATACTTATATGAAAAATTAGAAGCATATGGGAAGTCGGATTATTATGGGTTTCATATGCCTGGGCATAAACGTAATTCGGATGTTACACAAGCGAATTTACCATATGGAATTGATATTACAGAGATTGAAGGATTTGATAATCTTCATCATGCGGAGGAGATCATCAGGGAAGCGGAAGTCAGGGCAGCGTCCATGTATCATGCAGAGGAGACGCACTATTTGATTAATGGGAGTACTGCGGGCATTTTAAGTGCGGTAATGGGATGTACTAAAAAGGGCGGAAAGATTTTAATGGCAAGAAACTGTCATAAGTCGGTCTATCATGCTGTTTTTTTAAATGAATTGCGTCCGGTATATATTTATCCGGAATTTGATGAGACAATGGAACTGAATATGGCTGTGTCTCCTGAGAAAATTGAGAGGTTATTAGAGGAACATAAGGAGGTTCAGGCTGTGGTATTGACATCACCGACATATGACGGGGTGTTGTCGGATATTGAGAGGATTTCTGAAATTGTACATCAGAAAAAAATTCCGTTGATTGTGGATGAAGCACACGGAGCACATTTTGGATTTCACCCTTATTTTCCGGAGAATGCAAATACAAAGGGAGCAGATGTTGTAATACACAGTCTGCATAAAACACTTCCGGCATTGACGCAGACAGCACTGATTCACTTGAATGGGGCACGGACGATCGAAGGAAGATTCGGAATTATCTGCATATTTTTCAGACAAGCAGTCCTTCTTATGTGTTGATGGCAAGTATGGATGAATGTCTGAGGACGGTGGCAGAGCAGGGGGATGGTGTTGTTTGAGACTTATGTGAAGAATCTGGAAAGCAAAAGGGAGAGTTGAAAAAATTAAAGCATATCAGATTGATGGAGACAGAAGAATTCGACAGATCCAAACTGGTGCTGTCTGTAAAAGATACGATTCTTAAGAAAGAGAATCGAGTGTTTACAGGAAAAATGTTATATGAGAGATTGCTTTTAGAATATCATCTGCAGATGGAAATGGCTGCAGGATCTTATGTGATTGCCATGACTTCGATTGGAGATACAAAAGAAGGAATGGATCGGCTGCTCAGTGCTTTGTTTGAGATTGATGAGGAATTGGAAAAAAGTCAGAGGAAGAGAAAAGGTATTATCTGCCCCGTCAGGAACAGGTTCTCACGAGCTTTGAGGTAGAAGGAATGCGAAGAATGGAAAACGTAAAGAGCCTGAGCTGGAAGGAGTCGGCGGGATTTATTTCCATGGAATATGCGTATTTGTATCCGCCGGGAATTCCGCTGATCGTTCCGGGGGAACGAATCACTAAGGAAACAGCAGCAATGTTAGTGGATTATCAGACAAAGGGTTTTCTGTGGAAGGAATTAGTGTGGAAAACTATATCGAGGTGTTGATAAATGAGTAAAATTTTTTTATATTATGGGGAAAAGTTCTTCCGGAAAAGATACGATTTATAAGAAAATAAGAGAAAAACTGCCGCAGTTAAAGCGGATTACTCCTTATACGACCCGACCGATCAGGGAAGGGGAGACCGATGGTGTGGAATATTTTTTTGTGGACGAAGAAAGGCTGAACGAACTTAAGGAGAAGGAACGTGTCATAGAAGTACGTTCTTATAATACAAAGTGTGGAATCTGGACATATTTTACAGCAGATGACGGGCAGATTGATCTCCAGAAGTATGATTATCTTGTGATAGGGACTCTGGAATCTTATTATGGGATGCGGGAGTATTTTGGAGAAGAACAGCTGGTTCCGATTTATATTGAGGTAGAGGACGGGATGAGACTGGAGAGAGCGCTTTGCAGGGAACGACAGCAGAAGAAACCCAAATATGCGGAGATGTGCAGACGTTTTCTGGCAGATGCAGAGGATTTCTCCGAAGAGAATTTGAAAAGAGCAGGCATTGTAAGGAGATTTGAAAATCTGAAGATGGAAAAATGTCTGAGTGAAATTACAGAGTTGATCCGGGAAGAAATGACTTCGCTTTAAAAGAAAACAGGAAAAAGATAAAAAGAGAAGCAGGCGGGCAGATTTGCCGTTTGTTTCTCTTTTTTTGCTTTACAAGGTTTTAACTTGCAATTGAAGTGATATTAAAAAAGGAATGTTATAATGACGAACGTGCCATTAAGAAAGGAAACAGTTTGATGTTAAAGAAAGTAATAGAAGAGGCATTCCCTACCGTACTGGCGTTTACCATGTCAGGAATGTACAGCATTGCGGATGGGATTTTTGTAGGAAAGGCAGCGGGAGATACAGGGCTTGCAGCGATTAATATTGCGTGGCCGATCCCGGCACTGATCACTGCGCTCGGAATTGGAATCGGAACGGGAGGAAGTGTTTTGTACTCTCATTACAGAGGGCGGGGAGAGCAGAAGGTATGTGAAAATTTGTTTGAGCTTACAATGACACTTCTGATCGGTACAGGTATACTTGCAACGATTTTGCTGTCTCTGGTACAGAAACCGTTTTTAGAAATTTTGGGAGCTGCGGGAAGTGTTCAGACGGAAGCAATCAAGTATACGGCGATCATTATTGCCGGAAGTATCCTTCAGGTGGCAGGAACCGGAATCATGCCTCTTTTGAGAAATATGAATCAGTCGCTGGGAGCAATGCTCAGCATGGCGGCAGGATTTGCAGTCAATATTCTGGTGAACTATTATCTGATGTTCCGATTGAATATGGGAATCAGGGGAGCCGCATTTGGAACGGTGACGGCGCAGGCGTGGTAGTTATGGCAGGATGTGCGATCCTGTGGAAAACAGGTTATCGAAAATGGAGACTGTTGTGGCACAGGCAATATGCTGCAGATATTTTCAAGATTGGGATTACGGCATTTGGAACATCACTTGCGCCGACAACTGCACTTATTTTACAAATCTGCAGTGTCTTCGTTATGGCGGAAATGCAGCGGTGGCGTGTTATGCGGCTATTTCTTATATTGCATTCCCGGTTCAGTATTTTCTGACGGGAATCGGAGAAGGTGTACAGCCTCTGATTAGTTTTTATCATGGTGCGAAAAAGGAGACAGAGGTAAGAGCAGTAAAAAAAATCGCTTACACCGCAGAAATCATCTTAGGAATCACGGCGGCAGCAGTGACGATCTGTATGATTCCGTATATTGGAGGATGGTTTGGTCTGTCAGCAGAGTCAAAGCAGTATTTTTCTTCGGGGATGCTGATCAGTCATTTGCATTTCTGTTAACGGGAACGGCAAAGTTGAATGTATCCTGTCTCAATGCAGTCATGCAGACGAAAAAAGCGGTGTTTATGACTTATATAGAAAGCCTGGCAGTTTCGCCAATCTGTCTGTTTTTGCTTCCGGCTGTCTGGGATATCAGAGGAATCTGGCTGGCGCTCCCGGTAACGGCAGGAATTATGACAGGGATTTACGGGTTGATAAGAAAGGATAGAAAAATGAAGAATAAAGTAAAATTCAGGCAACTGGGCAGTGTGACTCTTTTTGTTCTGCCGGCATTCATTCCTCTGATCGTATTTTGGATTTATCCGATCCTGCGATCTGTCTATATTAGTTTCACAGACTGGGATTATATGACTCCGGACTACAATTTTGTATTTTTTGATAATTTTATTTCGTTGTTTCAGGATGCCAGATTTTACGATGCACTTTGGAACACAGTTGTGTTTACATTGGGAACGCTGATTCCGACGATCGTACTTGGTCTGATGCTGGCTCTTTTGATGCAGAAAGCATTTAAAGGAAGCGGGATCATCAAATTTATTTTGTTTTCGCCATGGATCACGCCGACTGTTGCAGTGTCGATCGTATGGACCTGGATCTACGATCCGAATACGGGAGTTGCAAATACGGTAATGAGATTTCTGCATCTCCCCGAATTACAGTGGATTAAAAGTTCAGACACAGCAATGCTCGCTGTGATCATTGTGACTGTGTGGAAGAGTCTGGGATATGCGATGATCTTTTATCTTTCCGCATTGGAAAGGTTCCGAAAGAGTTGTACGAGGCAAGCGGCTGGATGGAGCAAAAAGGTGGCAGAGATTCCGGGATGTTACGATTCCGTGTATTTCTCCGACTACGTTTTTCCTGGTAATTATTACGATGGTAACTTCACTGCAGGCATATGATCAGATCCAGATCCTGACTCAGGGAGGTCCGTCCGGAAGCACAAGAACCTTGCTGTATATGTATTATCAGCTTGGGTTTGAAGAGTTTAACATGGGACAGGCAACTGCGGTGGCGATTGTGATGATTATAATCACCGTAGTATTATCGGCAGTACAGTTCGGTGCATCGAAAAAATGGGTGCATTATTAGAAAGAAGGACAGATTATGAAGATAAGAACAGGAATCGAAAAACTCGGAAAAGGAATGATTTTACTGATCTTCAGTATTTTCACAATCTTTCCGTTTGTATGGATGATTTTAAGTGCACTGAAAACAAAGGCGGAGATTATGGATGTCAGTTCATTTTTTCCGGCAGAATTCCAGTGGCATAACTTTTACCAGGTCATTTTTGAGTCACCGCTTCTTCGATATGTCGGCAACAGTTTGTTTGTATCAGTAATCACGCTGGCGCTGCAGATCGTAACAGGTGCGATGATCGCCTATGCGATTGTTTTTATGAATTTTAAAGGCAAGAAAGCGTTGTTTGCAGTCATCATGGGAACTTATATGCTTCCGACAGCAGCAACATATATTCCGAGCTATATTATTCTGGCAAACTGGAATCTGCTGAACACGTTTACAGGCTGATCATTTCCAACTGTGTCAGCATTTTCGGAATCTTTCTGCTTCGACAGGCATTTATGCAGGTTCCAATGGGACTGATCGAGGCAGCGAGAATCGACGGGGCAAGCTCCTGGAAGATTCTGTGGCGGGTCGTGTGTCCGATGACAAAATCTTCGTTCATCACATTTGGACTGATGAACTTTATTACCTGCTACAACAGTTATATGTGGCCTTCTCTGATCACAGATGCGGATGAGAAGATGATGGTGTCACAGGGATTGAGAAAATTCTTTATAGAAGGCGGTGCTTATGGAACAGAATGGCCCCTGGTCATGGCAGGAAGTACATTGATCGTACTGCCGCTTCTGATTCTGTTTGCATTTACGCAAAAGTGGTTTATCAATGGAATCGGCGGAGATACGGGTATGAAAGGATAATTCCTTTTTTACATAAAGAAAGCAAAGAAAAAACGATATACGATGCATGAAGGAGAAAAAAGAAAATGAAAAAGAGAATTGTATCAGCATTATTAGTTTGTGTACTTGGAATGTCCCTGGTGACAGGATGTGGAAACAATGCAAAGGCTGCAGAAACGACAAAGACAGCAGATGGAAAAATTCAGTTGGATCTCTGGTATTCCGGGGGAAAAACAGCAGTCAATGTATTTCAGGACATTGTAGATGCATTCAATGAGTCTCAGGACAAATATGAAGTTAAGACAACAACACAGGCGGATTATACAGAGACTTATGAAAAACTGCAGGCAGGGATTGCGGGAAAGAAAGCTCCGGACATGGCACTTCTGGATACAGATAAATCCAGAAATCTTTCTGAAAAAAATCTGGTTGCAGACATCAATGATTATGTAGAAAAAGATGATTCCTTTGAAAAAGACGATTATCTGCCGGTATTTTATGAGCAGGGGGAGGATGAGAACGGAAAATTGTTTGCACTGCCTGCATATGGTACAACACAGGTGATGTACTACAATAAAGCGGCATTTGAAAAAGCGGGAATTGACCCGGCAACGATCAAGACTGGCAGGACCTTGCAGCGGCAGCAGAGAAAATGACAGCTTCTGATGGTTCCTTTGTGGGCTGGGAGCCAATGTGGGGATCAGGAAATCTGATCGATGCAGCACTCAGCAACGGAGCCTTTCTTCTGAGTGAGGACGGGAAAAAGTGATGATCAATTCAGACGAATGGGTAGAAGTATGGGAGAGCTTCCGTACATGGATTCACGATGACAAGATCATGAAAGTAAATTCCGGCGGACAGGGCTGGGAATACTGGTACACGACGATTGACGACGTTCTGCAGAATAAAGCAGGCGGTTATACAGGTTCTTCCGGAGATCAGGCAGATTTGGACTTTAGCATTGTGGGAGCAATGGAACAGCTGGATTTAACGACAACTCTTCAGCACCAACGGCAGATGCACTGCAGCTTGTGATGCTTCAGAATTCTTCTGATGAAGAAAAAGAAGGTGTTTATGAGTTTATGAAATATTTTACAACTCCGGAAAATCAGGCAAAATGGTCCATGGGCACAGGATATGTGGCAGTACGTGAGTCTACACAGGAAGTAGAAGAGTTTAAGTCTTATGCAGAAGAAAATCCTCAGCACTGGTTCCGCTTCAGCAGGCATCTCACGGAACACCGGCTCTTCAGGATCCTACAGGAGGAAAGATTCTGGATGCCCTGTCAATTGCAGCGGATAAGGTAGAGTTGGAAAACGTACCTGCACAGGAAGCTCTGGATGAAGCACAGAAAACAGCACAGGAAGCATTGGATGCATTATAAAATGAGAGATCAGATTAGATTTAAAATCGGAAAAGAAGAAAAAAAATATTCAAGGAAAAATGGATTGAAATTCCAGAGGGAACAGAACACATTCAGATGATGATAGAAATGCCTGAAGAATTTCAGTATATGGCATTCCTGTTTCTGGAAGATCCCAAAAAAGAAATTCGGTTTCAGAAGCTGCTGGGATATGGGCAGCAGAACCCGGGAATCGGAAAAAGTACAAAGGATACAACGATAGGAGGTGTTCCGGGAGAGATTTATCCCGGAACATGGAAAATCGGAATCGGCATTTTTACAGAATATGTTGCGCAGAAGTTGGGAGAACAAACCGGAGAAATTGTACTGACAGTTTCGGACCGGAAAGATGTAGTTTCTGATCCGATCGGCGGAGAATGCTGGGTGGAAAACGGACTTCATGTCTCGGAACAAAGCTATCGCTGGGAGAACGTATTTTGTCCGGAATCCGGATGGTATAAGGGTGGATTTTCATACGCATACGAGGTTGTCTGACGGAAAAGAGACGATCGGGCATGCTTCTGAAAGAGCAGAGGAAAGCGGTTTGGATTTTTATGTGCCGACAGAACATAATCTGATGCATACCGGCTGGTGTAAGACTTCACTCTGTGTGCTTCCCGGAATTGAGGTAACGACAGATAAAGGACACATGAATCTGTTTGGAATTACGGAAATGCCGGAGAAAATTCTGGAGATCGTGAAGCATAACGGAGATGAGATCATAGATACGTATATGGATCAGACGATAGAACAAGCAAAACAAAAAGGATGGATTCGCAGTATCAATCATCCGTTTCTGACCATCTGGAAGTGGCAGTTTGAAAATACAGACCTGCGGGATATCAACTGTATAGAAATCATCAATGATCCGACGTATCCGGATGGACCGGGATCTAATGATATGGCAATTCGTTTTTTGGATCAAGTATGGAATGAAGGACTTCGTGTGTTCGGAGTGGGAGGAAGTGATTCTCACAATCTGGAGGATGAATTTTATGAAGGGGCAAGCCTTCCGTCTGTGGTGGGAGATCCCGCAACATGGGTATTTTGTGACGGATTAAGTCCGAAAAATCTGATGAATGCAGTAAGGCAGGGACATCTGTGTGTGACCAGATTCTGCAAAATAGAGCCAAAAATCAAGGTGGATGGTCAGGACTGTCTTCCGGGAGATGAGATCACTGCAAAGAAGTGTGAGATTACATATCGGGCGGAAATTTTGGGACTGACAGAAGAACCGGAAGCATTTCTTGTGATGAATGGAAATTATGTGGAACTTCCGGTCAGTTCGTCTGAAAACGGAAAATATCATGTAGAGACACACTTGATTCTGGAAAATACTTCCTGGCAGTGGATCAGACTGGAAGTCAGAACAAAGAAAAAAGAATTTCTGGGATATGTAAATCCGGTATTTCGAGGAAAGAAAGAGCCGGAGAGGACCACTTTCGGAGAAATCAAAGGAGAGACAGAAGGGTTAACAGATGATTAAAGGTATTTTATTTGATAAAGATGGAACTCTGATTGACTTTTTTTTTCCTTATGGATGGGTGCGGCAAAAGCGGTCGTAATACAGTTTTTAAAAGAAAATGAGCTTTCGGAGGAAGTAAAGGAACGTGTGTTTTATGCTATGGGAATCGAGAATGGAGAAATCGATCCTTATGGCGGGCTTGCGTATAAGTCCTATTCAGAAATTGCTCTGGATATTACGGATGAACTTTCAAGGGAGCAGATTTATCTGGACAGCCGAAAAGTGAGGATGCAGCTGGAGCGGCTGTTTGCTGAATATGTGACGGAAGTCAGGCACAGTATGTGGAAACAGCGGACATTAAAGCAGTCCTTGATTCGCTGAAACAGAGAAACATTTGGATCGGACTTGCAACAGCAGATACTGTGCCGTCTGCAAAAAACTGTCTGAAACGTCTGGAGGTACTGGAAAAATTTGATTATGTGGGAGCGGATGATGGTGTCCTGCGCCCGAAACCGGAAGCAGATATGTTTCTGGAATTTCAGAAAAAATTCGGACTGAAGCCGCAAGGAAATCGCAGTGGTTGGAGATACATATAATGACATTCGTTTGCAAGAGAAAACGGGGGAGTTGCCATTGGTGTTTTAAGCGGAGTGAGTCAGGAAGCAGATTTTTGCGGGGAAGCAGATTATATATTAAATTCTGTGGGAGAACTTCCGCAATTATTGGAACAGATATAGATATTAAGGAGGCATTGCTGTGGCTGAGATTCAGTTGAAACATGTATATAAAAAATATGAAGACAAAGTAGTTGCGGTACAGGATTTTAATCTTAAGATCAAGGATCAGGAGTTTGTGATTTTCGTAGGTCCTTCCGGATGTGGAAATCGACAACGCTGCGGATGATCGCAGGATTGGAGGAAATATCCGACGGGGATCTTCTGATCGATGGAAAAATGATGAATCAGGTACAGTCATGCGACAGAGATATTGCAATGGTGTTTCAGAATTATGCACTGTACCCGCATATGACCGTATTTGAGAATATGGCATATAGCCTCCGGCTGAAAAAGGTACCGAAAAAGAACGTAGACAGAAGGTGGAGGAAGCGGCAAAGATTCTTGGGCTCGAAGGGGTTCTGGACAGGAAGCCGGGAGAACTTTCGGGCGGGCAGAAGCAGAGAGTGGCAATGGACGTGCATTGTACGGAATCCAAGAATTTTCCTGATGGATGAGCCATTGTCCAATCTGGATGCAAAATTAAGAACACAGATGAGGGCGGAAATACTGAGGCTGTACCAGAAGCTGAAAACGACGTTTTATTTATGTGACGCATGATCAGACAGAGGCGATGACACTTGGAACAAAGATTGTAGTGATGAAAGACGGAGTGATTCAGCAGATCGCATCACCGGAAGAACTGTACAACTGTCCGGCAAATACATTTGTGGCAGGTTTTATCGGAATGCCTCCTATGAATTTCTTTCAGGGAAAATGCTGCAGAGGCGGAGAATATGGAACCTTTCTTCAGATTGGAGATTTTGCGGTCGATCTGACAGAAGAAGATGCCAAGAGAGTTTTCCGAAAGGGATATATGGGTGAGGTGATCAAAGTAGGTGTGCGTCCGGAAGATCTGGTACTTACAGAGGAAGGAACAGAGCATGAGGTTCTGGTGTATGAAATGCTCGGTGCAGAAACCTATCTTTATTTTACATACGAAGGGAAGGATGTGGCATTGAGGACAAATGCAGACACACCATATAGACGGGGAGACAGGATTTCTTTTTCTCTCAGAAATGATAAACTGCACTTGTTTGACGGCGACACCGGGATCAGAATATAAGAAAGACGGCGGAAGGAGACTTCTGCTGTTTTTTTTGTGCAATTGCAGGAATCTGGGTATATCTTACATCAAAATTATGCTATACTGAAACAGTAACCAGAGGAAATTCAAGAAAAGACAGCAGGTGATGATATGAGCAGTTTTAAAGATGTAGTTGGACATAAAAATATTATACAGTATATCGAAAATGCAGTAAAAACAGATAAAGTTTCCCATGCATATATTTTGAATGGGGAAAAAGGTTCCGGAAAACGACTTCTGGCAAATTTGTTCGCTATGAGCCTGCAGTGTCAGAACCGGGATGAAGACGGAGAACGCATGCGGAAAGTGCCAGTCCTGCAAACAGGCAGCATCGAATAATCAGCCGGATATTATCAGGGTGACACACGAAAAACCAAATACGATCAGTATTGATGACATCAGAGAGCAGATCAACAATGATATTGTGATCAAGCCATACAGCAGCAAATATAAGATCTATATTGTACCAGATGCAGATATGATGAGTGTACAGGCGCAGAATGCGCTGTTGAAGACGATCGAGGAACCGCCGGCTTATGCGGTGATCCTGCTTTTGACAGAGAATGCGGAGATTCTTCTTCCCACGATTCGTTCCAGATGTGTAATGCTGAAGCTGAGAAATATCAAAGATCAGCTGATCAAAAATATCTGATGGAACAGATGGAGATTCCGGATTATAAAGCAGATGTGTGCGTGGCATTTGCGCAGGGAAATATGGGACGTGCGATCATGCTTGCGACATCAGAGCATTTTAACGAGATCAAGGAAGAGGCAGTTCACCTGCTGCGTGAGATCAATGACATGGATGTGGATGCGCTGGAGGCAGCTGTAAAACGAGTGGTTTCTTATAAGATGAATATCACAGACTATCTGGATGTGATCTCGGTATGGTATCGGGATGTGCTGATCTATAAAGCCACAAAGAATGTGGATCAGGTCGTATTTTCTGATCAGCTCAGATTTATCAAGGACCGGGCGAGCAAGAGCTCTTACGAGGGAATCGAGAATATTCTGGACGGAATTGAAAAGGCAAAGGCCAGACTAAAAGCAAATGTCAATTTTGAACTGACGATGGAATTGCTTTTATTGACAATAAGGAGACTGATAGAATGACAAAGTGATTGGAGTAAGGTTTCGGACAGCCGGAAAAATCTACTATTTTTCACCGGGAAGTTTGAAATCAAACAGGGAGACCACGTGATCGTGGAGACTGCGCGTGGTGTAGAATATGGAAAGGTTGTGATCGGAACCAGAAAAGTAAAAGATGAAGAGGTGATACAGCCGCTGAAGTCTGTCATTCGGATCGCCACAGAGCAGGATCAGAAGACAGAAGAGAAAAACAGAGAAAAAGAAAAGGAAGCATTTCAGATTTGTCTGGAAAGATCAGAAAGCATGGTCTTGAGATGAAACTGATCGATGCGGAATATACATTTGACAACAATAAAGTGCTGTTTTATTTCACAGCAGACGGGCGTATCGATTTCCGTGAGCTGGTAAAAGATCTGGCAGCAGTATTTCGCATTCGGATCGAGCTGCGTCAGATCGGTGTAAGAGATGAGACGAAGATCCGGGGCGGGATCGGAATCTGCGGAAGACCATTATGCTGTCACACGTATTTGTCCGAGTTTGCTGCGGTTTCCATTAAGATGGCAAAAGAGCAGAATCTGTCGCTGAATCCGACCAAGATCTCCGGAGTGTGCGGAAGGCTGATGTGTTGTCTGACGAACGAGGAAGAGACTTATGAAGAATTAACAGCCAGCTTCCGTCAGTAGGAGATACGGTTACGACTTCAGATGGATTGACAGGAACGGTTCATTCTTTAAGTGTTCTGAGAAAACTGGTGAAAGTAGTTGTAAATCTGGAAAACGATGAAAAAGAAATCAGGGAATATCAGGCGGAAGAATTAAAATTCCGTCCGCGTAAGCGAAAAGCGAAGGTCTCAAAAGAAGAGATGCGCAAGCTCGCGGAACTGGAAAAGGGAGAAGGAGCGTCAAGATTAGATGACAAATAATTTAAAATACGGAGAGCGTCTGGATGATCTGCAGCTTAATGGGCTTCAGATCATCAGGATCCGGAACGATTTGTTTTGGGATTGATGCGGTGATGCTTTCTGATTTTGCCAGGGTCAAACCGGGGGAGAAGGTTCTGGATCTGGGAACCGGAACCGGGATCTTACCGATTTTATTGTCCGCAAAGACAGAGGAGAGCATTTTATCGGACTTGAGATTCAAAAAGAAAGTGCTGATATGGCGCGAAGAAGTATAGAGTGGAATCATCTGACAGGAAAAATTGAGATTGTGCAGGGAGATATCAAAGAGGCGGCAGCGTTATTCAAGCCGACTTTTTTGATGTGATCGTGACCAATCCACCGTATATGCTGAACCAGCATGGTCTGCAGAATCCGGGAGATGCCAAAGCGATCGCGCGGCATGAGATTTTATGTACTCTGGATGATATTTTACGAGAGAGCAAACAATTACTTGCGGACGGGAAAGGACGGTTTATATGATACACAAACCGTTTCGTCTGGGAGAGATTCTGACGAAGATGAGTGAATATAAGATCGAACCAAAGCGGATCCGATTTGTGCATCCTTATATTGATAAGGAACCTACGATGGTGCTGATCGAAGGTCTTCGAGGCCGGAAAACCGAGGGTAACGATCGAACCGCCTATAATTATGTATACCCGGTGAGGGTGAGAGAAAGGAAACAGCATGACAGGAACGTTATATTTGTGTGCAACTCCAATCGGAAATCTGGAGGATATGACTTTTCGTGTGATCCGTACACTCAAAGAAGTGGATCTGATCGCAGCGGAGGATACAAGAAACAGTATCAAGCTGTTAAATCATTTTGAGATACAGACACCAATGACCAGTTATCACGAATACAATAAATACGAAAAAGGAAGAAAGCTGGTAGAAAAGCTGTTGGAAGGACAGAATATCGCTTTGATCACAGATGCCGGGACGCCCGGAATTTCGGATCCCGGAGAGGAACTTGTGAAGATGTGCTATGAATCCGGAATTCCGGTAACATCTCTTCCGGGGGCAGCAGCCTGTATTACGGCACTGACAATTTCCGGGCTGTCTACCAGACGATTTGCATTTGAAGCATTTTTGCCATCGGATAAAAAAGAGCGGGAACAGATTTTAAAGGAGATGGAGACAGAGACGAGGACCATGATCGTATATGAAGCACCTCATCGTCTTGTAAAGACTCTGAAATTGTTTCTGGAGCGGCTTGGAAACCGGAAGATTACCGTATGCCGGGAGTTGACAAAACGTCATGAGACAGCTCTTGCAGTGACTTTGGAAGAGGCAGTGGCTCATTATGAGGCAAATCCTCCAAAAGGGGAATGTGTTCTGGTGATCGAGGGGAAGAGCCGGGAAGAAGCCCGGGAAGAGGAGAGAAAACAGTGGGAAGAAATGACCATTGAAGATCACATGGAAGTATACACAAAACAGGGAATGGATAAGAAATCAGCAATGAAAGCTGTCGCAAAGGACAGGGGGAGTGTCTAAGAGGGATATTTATCAATATCTGGAAAGCAGAAAATAAAAAAGGAACACGGAGATCAGTGAAAGATTTCTGTGTTCCTTTTTTGTACGATGAGCTTATGTGATTCAGATTTTTTGATATCCACAACCTCTCCGTCTCTCATGGAGATTACTTTTTGTCCTGCAATCTCAGTTTCTCCCCGCTTGTTAGTTACATAGAGGACTGTAATGCCAAGCTCTTTGTTGATGCGCCGGATATCACGCATCATTTCTTTTCTGCGATGTTCGTTCTGTCGGGCAAAATCTTCATCGACCAGAAGGACTTTTGGTTTGCATACAACAGCACGTCCAAGCGCAACGCGTTGTTTCTGAGCCTCATTGATCACCCGGATCTTTTTCTCAAGAATGTCCGTGATATTGAAAAAATGCGCTGCCATTTTCACACGGCTGTCAATAATCTGCCGCGGAAGATTGCGAAGGCGCAGTCCAAGCGCAATATTGTCATACACGTTTAAGTGAGAATAGAGCTGATAATTCTGAAACGCCATGGCAAGACTGCGGTCACGGGGCAGAATATCGTTGAGCAGATCTTTTCCGAGATAGATTTCACCGGATGTAATATCCTCCATACCACCGATCATGCGAAGTATGGTGGATTTTCCGCAGCCGCTTGGTCCGAAAAAGGTAACAAACTCTCCGTCTTCTATATGCAAAGAAAGATTTTTGACAGATACAAATCCGTTGGGATATGTTTTGTTCAGATTTTCAAGAGTAATACTCGCCATCAGAACACCTCCTTATGTCTAACATCAGTGTACCATATTCAAACCTGCAAAACAATCTATTGCAGCATGAATTGAGCCAGGACACGCTGGCTGCCAGTCCGGCGAAGGTGGCAATCAGCGCTCCAGTCAGTGTGTAGCGGGAGTTTTTGATCTTTGCGGTCATGAAATAGACACTCATAGTATAAAAGATGGTCTCTGTACAGGACATGGAAATGGATGCGATCAGTCCGATCAGAGAATCCGTACCAAACTCTTTATAGAGATCCAGAAGAAGTCCGGTAGCGGCTGAGGAAGAGAACATTTTGACAACCGTAAGAGGAACCAGTTCTCCGGGAAATCCAATGGCAGCAGTAAACTGCCCAATACAGGAGGAAATCATCTCCAGAAACCCGGAAGCGCGGAGAATACCCACTGACACCATAAGTCCGATGAGTGTGGGCATGATCTTGAGAACGGTTAAAAATCCGTTTCGGGCACCTTTGATGAAATGTTCATAGACGTTGATCTTCATCAGAAGTCCATAGACGATGATGGCAAGGATCAGAAACGGGACAATAAAATTGGTGAGGTAGAGAAAAAGATTCATGAATGACTCCAAAATAAAATCAGATTTTTAAATCTATATGCGGTTTCAGAGAATAACATCCCTCAAGACTCATAAGATAAAACAAAATCGATTTTGGGAGTTTGCCATGTCAGATCGTTTGCGAAAGAGCACAAAAAAGCAAGTTATCTCGATCATTCTTGTTCTTACCTTGCTGTTGTCTGTGATATTGTCCGGATGTCACGGGCAGTCTTCAGAAATCCAGAATAAAAAGTTCAGAAAGTTTACCGAAACCTTATTTTGTCAGGAAGTGGCGTCAAATACAGTCAGTCTGCATTATACACTCAAAGATCCCGGTCAGTATGGGATTCAGGATTCCCCGGTTACATTCGGATATTTTAATACGGATAAAGGAACCCGAAAAATTCCACAGAAAATACACAGGCGGCATTGAAACGATTTTCCTATCGGAAATTATCAAGGGAAAACAGGCTTACATATGATGTGTTGGATTATTATCTGGAGTTATCTAAAAAAGAAAGTGACTATCTGCTGTATGAAGAGCCCATGGGGACAGTCAGCGGTGTGCAGACACAGATTCCGGTACTGTTGTCAGAATATCAGTTTCAAAGCAAAGAAGATGTGGATGCCTATCTGGAGTTGATGAAAACAACACCCGATTATTTTAATTCCCTGATCGCATTTGAACAGAAAAAGGCACAAAAAGGGCTTTTTATGGCAAGCTATACGGCGGACACCGTAATTGAACAGTGTCAGGCATTCATTGATATGGGAGACTCCAACTATCTGATTTCCACGTTTGTTGATCGGATCCAGAAGCTTACAGATCTGTCCGAATCGGAGAAAAGTGATTATATCCAGAAAAATGCATATATGCTGCAGACCTATGTGTTGCCGGCCTATCAGCAGCTGATTAAAACCGTGGTGGAGTTGAAAGATTCCGGTAAGAACGAAGAAGGACTCTGTTATCTGCCAAATGGAAAAGAATATTATGAGCTGACAGTGCAGGCGTCCACAGGATCTGCAAGAACAGTTCCTCAATTACAAAAACTGACAAAGAATCAAATGAAAGATGATCTGGCGGCAATGAAAGCTGTGATTGGACTGACAGCAGAACAGGCAAAGGAAACAGCAGTGATGGATCTACCGATCCAAAAGAAATATTAAACAGTCTGAGTCTGGATATTCAGAAGACGTTTCCAAAACTTCCTCAGACGAGTGTAGAAGTAAAATATGTGCCAAAAGCCATGGAAGCACATCTAAGTCCGGCATTCTATATGATACCGGCACTGGATGACACAGAAGAAAAATGTCATCTATGTCAACCAGGCCCAGATGGGTAATAAGCTGACACTGTATACAACACTGGCCCATGAGGGGTATCCGGGGCATCTGTATCAGACGGTTTATTACGCATCAACAAAGCCGGATCCGCTGCGAAGTATTTTCAATTTTGGCGGATATGTGGAAGGCTGGGCAACGTATGCGGAAATGGGGGCCTACTATCTGGCGGATTCTCTTACCAGAGAGCAGGCGGTTCTGCTTCAGAAAAACAGTTCCATTTTGCTGGCATTGTATGCGCTGGCAGATATGGGGATTCATTATGATGGGTGGAATCGGATGGATACTGTAAAATTTTTCAAAGAATATGGAGTCGGAAGTGCGGAGATCGTAAATCAGATTTATGATCTGATCATTGGATCTCCGGGAAATTATCTGAAGTATTATATCGGCTATGTAGAATTTCTGGAATTAAAGAAAAAGTGGGTAGAAAAGAAAGGGCAGGATTTTTCGCAGAAGGAGTTCCATAAAGCAGTTCTGGATGTAGGTCCGGCGCCGTTTGAAATCGTAGAGAAATATATGTGGCAGGGAGTAAATTAAGGAATGTTAAATTATTTATGGGCTGGTATGATCATCATTGGAATTCTATATGGGGCATTTACCGGAAAAATGCCGGATATCACAAATGCAGCATTGGATTCTGCGAAAGAAGCGGTGACATTATGTATTACCATGGTGGGAGTGATGGCATTCTGGATGGGGATCATGGAAATTGCATCCAGAGCAGGGATCATTGAAATGGCATCGAAAAAAATGCGGCCGCTGATCCGCTTTTTATTTCCGAATATTCCGGAAGGACATCGGGCAAATCAATATATTACAACAAACTTTATTGCAAATTTTCTGGGACTTGGATGGGCGGCAACGCCTGCCGGTCTGCAGGGAATGCAGGCACTGGCAGAATTAGAACAGGAGCGAAGGATGAAAAGAGCACCGGGGAAGGCAAGAAAGCCAGGTGTTGCGTCCAATGAAATGTGTACCTTTCTGATCATGAATATTTCTTCGCTGCAGTTGATCCCGATCAATGTGATCGCCTACCGGAGCCAGTATGGAAGTGTGAATCCGGCGGCGATCGTAGGTGCGGGGATTGTGGCGACAACGGTGAGTACGCTGGCCGGGATGGTGTATTGTAAGATCATGGACAGGACGAAATGAGTCCTGTCTATAGTGATCCTGTCCGTGCATACTCCAGCAATTCTTCTTCCACTCGTTTCATCAATTCCTTTGTCTCAGGATGGGTATACGGAATCCGCGCAATAATCCTTGGAATGTAGTTCCGCTCTTCAATGATATCCAGACTTTCTCGAAAATTAATATCATAGAAATAGGCGAGATAAGAAATCCAGTAATCCATTGGAGTCACCCGATCAGAAGAAAGAATGCATTCATGACGTAAAATAGAATCTTTTACTTTTGGAGAAACCACGGAGGCACCTGTCTCCTCTGCAGAAGTATCCATAAAAGTTTCCAGTTTATCTTCCAGTTTTACACGGCAGTTATCCAGTTTATCTGCATCCCGGATAATCTTTGCATGAAGCAGAGTACGGGAATCGGAAATTCCTTCCAATTTAAAATCACTGTGTTTTGCAATGGAAATCCGGATGATCTCATCAAAATCTGATTCTGGAATAAAGTTACGGATCAGATTTGATAAGGCGCATTGTCGAACAGAATTTTGACTCCGTAAGCGGCATGATCCATCGTGTCAGGGAGAAAACTGTCAAATTGCTTCAACTGTTCAAAACGTCCGATATCATGCAGCAGTGCGATCATCTTTGCAAGTGTGGTATCTTCCTCAGATAACTGCATACGGGCTGAAATGTCAGTACTTCTTTGACAACACCGTAGGTATGTACGATTTTTAGACGAATTTTGTCATTGTGGCAGTCGTAGTCTTTTAAATAATTGTTGAATTGGGTTTTGGCGGTATAAAAATCCATGAAAATAGTACGCTCCTTATCATTGTCATAAATTTTGTTATTTTTATTTTGATGAGTTTCTCGGGGAATGTCAAGTGGGATGAAAAGAACTATTACTCAAAATGGGGCATGTCATTTAAAATGAGGTGCTCCATTTTGAGTTTCTTTTATCTTTCATCATTAAGATATGTATTTCGAAGAGATTCTAATTCTAAATGTGTATTGGTAATAGCTTGTTGAACATCAATTTCAGAATCTAACAATTTATATATCCAGTCACAGACAACAGCATCAATTTCGTATTGAGGGATGACCTTGTTATTAGATAGTTTAGGCAGGAAGGCTGGAGAGACAGCAGTTGCTTATCTGGATACTCTTGGAAAAGATGATCCCGTTTGTTTATTTATTTCAAGACCAACATCAGGAAAAGCTTCTTCGGACAGATTTGATGGCTTTAAGGAAATTGTATTAGAGTCATATCCAAATGCAAAGATTATTGAAGAAGGAGATACTGGAGCAGGAACAAGGGATTCAGCTCAGACATTAATGGAAAATGTTCTCCAGAGAGAATCTGTAATAGATATATGGAAGATACTCGTGGACGTGGTTGGTGGGGAAGCAATGATTATGCCGATTATTATGAAAATCTTGGATCAGGTGATGACCCATTTTCCTATATCAAGGTGATTCCATTGATTAGTCAAGAAGCACAGCATAAGTGTGGTGGATTGATCATGCCGGAAAATTTGAAACTAGTTTGTTATATGCTCTTTATCCAGATCATGTCAGTTTAGAAAAAACGAAAGAAAATACAGAATGGTTCGCAGAAAGTGCAAAAGAAGCAAGCAAAGAACTGGGAGAGCATATGATAAAATGTACTCTGGAAGCACTTGAAAAAATTATTAATTAATGTATTAAAGAAAAATAGAGCAAAGAATTAAGAGTCGAAGCAAGTAATGCAAAAAGTTATGAAAAGCATTACTTGCTTTTGTATTGGAAAAGAGTTTAAATCAAAAAAAAATTATAAAAAATAGAAGAACTTCGTGTTATAATAATACAGACGCAAATTAACGACATACGGAGAGAATTATGCAGTTACGATACGAGATCCCGGATACATTCTGGAGCTTGTTCCGCTCAGTAAACCGGGAGATTTATATGGAGTCGCTGCTGGTGATCAATGAGGAGTATCAGTACAGTAATTATTTTCTGACAAAAGAAATCTGCGTGCAGGTGTTAAGCGATATGAATGCGCAGAAGCGGATTTCACTGGAACGGGAAGAAAATGAGACGGACTTTGATATGTTGGAGACAACGGCATCCCGTATTTTGCGATGGCTTTTGAAAACCGGATGGCTGAAGAAGATAGAAGATTACAGTACGATGACGACCAACATTGTGATACCGGATTATGCGGCAATTTTTATTGAGGCGTTTGAGCGTCTGACATCGGAAGAACTGGAAGAAACCGAACTATATATTCAGAATGTATATGCCACTCTATTTTCATTTCAAAATGATTCCAGAGTTAATTTAAACATGCTTCGTACCGCTTTGATCAACACAAGAAAGTTGAACAAGGCTCTTCAGGATATGCTCCACAATATGGATAAATTTTTTTGAGAGGCTTTTGGATCATGAGTCATATGGAGAGCTTTTGCGGGAACATCTGGACGGATACGTGGAAGAAATCGTCAAGAAGAAGTACCATATTTTGAAGACATCGGATAATTTTTATATCTATAAAATGGATATTAAGAAATGTCTCCGGGATATGCGGGAAAATGAAGAATGGATTGAAAGCATCCGGCAGAAAGCAAAAGCAGCAGGAGATACGAAAGAGGATGTGTTAGATCTGCTGGATCTGATCGAACGGGGATTTGATGACATTGAACACAGAATCTCCAATATGGACAGAGAGCATTCCAAATATGTGCGGGCAACTGTGAGCCGGATGAATTATCTGTTAAGCGGAGAGACTGATACCAAAGGGCTGGTGGTGCAGCTTCTGAATAAAATATCTGCGCAGGAAGAACCGGAGAAGCTGCTTACAGAAGCGGGAAAACGGATGAACCTGTCTCTGTTTGAGAATGATTTCCGAAAAATCAATTGTATAAGAGAAGAAAACAGAGGACAGACTTATCAGCCAGATGGGACAGGATGAAGAATATGAAGATCTGAACCGGGAGGATGTGCTGAAGTTAAACCGGATCCAGATGCGCTACAGCAGACAGGAGATTGAGGATTTATCGAAGAGCATATGGAAAACGAAGTGATGGACGCCGGAACACTTCATATTACAGAAGAGACAGCATTTGAAAAACTGATCCTGGCATATGACTACAGTACCAGAAAGAACAGTAAATATCGGGTATTGAATGAGGATGAGACAGTCATCCAAAGTGGACAGTATCAATATCCGGCATTAAAATTTGTGCGAAGGAGACCGCAATGATCGAATATTACGAGCAGCTTTCGGAAGAAGAACAGGACGATATCAAACATGTGATCCAGACATTATATCGCCAGACCTTTCTTCTGGAACGAAAATTTGAAAAACGGACCGGGCGGATGGTTCCGGTCAGGGAGTACCGTGTATGCAGCAAGCACAGGGAATTTCTGGAGGAATATTTTGCAGTTGCCGGAATCACACTGCAGGAAAATCTGCATATGGCGTCATGTACATCCAGGGAGAGACACTATGGGGAGAAAAGCTCTCCAGACTTGCCACAATCTATATTCTGGTGTTAAAGCTGATCTATGATGAGCAGATGGCAGCAGTGTCATCCAGCAGCCATATCGTGACCACTCTTGGAGCAGTGAACGGAAAAGCAGGAGAATTTCATGTGTTAAGCGGCCTGCCGTCCCCAACAGAGATGCGGAGGACCGTTGCATTTTTGAAAAAATATCAGATTGTGGAACCTGTGGATGTGATGGAGGAGCTGGATGAGAACAGCAGACTTGTTATTTATCCGTGCATCAATACAGTGCTGCTTGGAGATGATATCAGAGAACTATTAGAGACGTTCAGCGAGGAGGAAGACAGTGGAGACAAAACAGGCGTTCAAAGCGCTCTCGAAAATCTGCCTGAATAACTGGCATTACATAGACAGAAAAGTACTTACTCTTAATCAGGGAATCAATTTCTTTACCGGACATTCCGGAAGTGGAAAATCTACAGTGATCGATGCCATGCAGATCGTACTGTACGCGAACACGGACGGAAGAGGATTTTTTAATAAGGCGGCAGCAGATGATTCTGACCGTTCTCTGATCGAATATTTAAGGGGAATGGTGAACATCGGGGAAAATAACGAATCCCAGTATTTGAGAAACCAGAATTTCTCCAGTACGATCGTTCTGGAGCTGGAGCAGACAGATACGAAAGAAAAGCAGTGCGTGGGAGTGGTATTTGATGTTGAGACAGCCACAAATGAGATCAATCGCCTGTTTTTCTGGCATAAAAGCGGGCTTCTGGAAAATCAGTACCGGGCGGATAAGCGCTGCCTGACGACATTTGAAGTCAAAGAATATCTGCAGCGGACATTTTCAAAGGAAGAGTATTATTGTGGTCCGAGCAATGAGAGATTCCGCAGACAGATGTATGACATTTATCTGGGCGGTCTGGATATCGAAAAATTTCCTCGTTTGTTCAAGCGAGCCATTCCGTTCCGTATGAATATCAAACTGGAAGATTTCGTGAAAGAATATATCTGTATGGAACAGGATATGCACATTGAAGAGCTGCAGGAAAGTGTGATGCAGTATGGAAGAATGCGCGGGAAAATCGAAGAGACCATGGAAGAAATCGGGTATCTTCAGGAGATCCGGGGTTCCTATCGGCAGTATGAAGAAAAACAGGAAGAGACGGCGTCCTGTACCTATCAGATTTCCAGGCTGGAAATCCTGCATCTGCAGAGTAAGATCCAGGAACTGAATGACCGGATGAAAGAGACACAGACAGAGATTGCGGGACAGGAAGCGAAAAAAGCCAATCTGGAGAAAGAGCAGGCAGAACTTCAGAAAAGAATACGAAGACAATAATTTTGAAGATTGCGGACAGTGGTTATGCAGCCATGGAAAAAGATCTGGAGAGTCTGAACGAAGCCTGGAACGGCTGCAGAACAGTAAGGCAAGATGGAAAAGACTGCAGATGGTCTCAAAGAGTGGAAAGAAAAAGATGTGACGCCGAATCAGACCTTGTGGGATATTGACCGGTTTGTTTCTGAAAAGATCACGGAAGGTGAGCTGGAACGGCTGCAGACAAGTCTGACACAGATCCGGGAAGAACTGGAAGAAGAGCGTCAGGAGACGGATGCCAGACTTCGCGCAGTCAAAAAAGAAGAAAAAGCGGCACGGGAAGAATTAAAAGAGCTGAAACAGGGAAGAAAAGCCTATCCAAAAGAACTGGAAGAAGCGAGATATGAGTTGAGAAACCGGCTGCATGAGAAGTGCGGCAAGTTTGTCAATGTGCAGATTCTGGCGGATCTTCTGGATGTGCGGGACGAACGCTGGCACAATGCCATCGAAGGATATCTCGGAAACAACAAGCTGCTTCTGGTCGTGGAACCAAAGTACGCGAAAACTGCCATGGAAATCTATCAGGACATGGATAAGAAGAAATTTTTTCCGGGCAGCAGTTCTGGATACAGAAAAAGTACAGGAGACAGAATGGGAAGTAAAAGAAGGAGCCCTGGCACAGGAACTGATCGCAAAAGAGCCGTATGTGCAGGCATACATCAATTTCTTCCTCGGAAATGTCATCAAATGTGAAAGTATCGAAGAGCTTCGTCAGAACCGGATCGGAATCACTGCAGACTGTGTGCTGTACACAGTTTCCGTCTGCAGCATATCAATCCGGAAAATTATACGAGAAGGGCATATATCGGAGAGACCAGTATGCGTCAGAGAATCCGCCGTCTGGAAGAAAAATGTGAGAGTCTTCAGGAGGAACGGATTCCGCTGCAGGAAATGCTGGAAGAAATTCGCAGGATCTCTCAGCTGGAAGACTGACACAGCCTCTGGAGGATTACAGACAATGGCTGTCTGATCTGCAGAAAATTCCGGAAAAGGAGGCAGAAAAGGCCAGACTTCTGGATACAATGCAGAAGCTGCGAGAGGAATCCGTTCTGGTGTGGGAGCAGCAGAAACAGGAAATCCAGCAGAAGCAGGAAGCAAAGAAAGCAGAGATTGAGGCAGTTCAGAAAACCATCTGGAATCATCAGGAAAACGGAAAACGATTCCAGAACATGCAGGTAGATTTTAATGAACAGTTAGTGCAGAAAGAAAATGAATTCCGGCAGCAGGACAGAGAAAAATATGAGCCGGAATTTCAGGAGTATCTGGAGGGCAGACAGAGCCGCAATTATGAGTACCTGATGCGGGAACGTATCAAGAAAAAACAGCCTTTGGAAGATGCGCAAGAAAAAGCATATGAAAAACTGGTAGAAGCAAGGAGTGCATATCTTCGAAAATATCCGAACAGAACCTATTCTGCAACGATCCGTGACAATGACGTGTACGAAAAGCAGCTTTCAAATCTTGAGTGCGATAACCTGGAAAAATACAGGGAAGAAGCACAGGAACAGGCGAGAGCAGCAGTGGAACACTTTAAAGTTGATTTTGTATCCAAGATTCGTTATGCAATCAAAGAGGCATATCAGAAAAAGATGAATTGAACCGGATCATCAGCGTCTGGATTTCGGAAAGGACAAGTATCAGTTGTCATTACGAAAACAAAGTCCGGACGGACGATTCGTAATTCGGATGTTTATGGATGACGCATTGGATTATCAATCCGTCTCAAGTTGAGTGACCACATGGAAAATCAGATGAACTGTTTACCATGGAGCATGAGGAAGAATACGGAGATCTGATGAATGAGCTGATCGAGATTTTCATTCCGCCGGAGAATGCCACCAGGGAAGAGCTGGAGGAAGCCAGAAAAAATATGGATAAATATGCAGATTATCGCACGTATCTTTCCTTTGATATGCAGCAGATCGTGCAGGGAGAAAAGGATATGCGGATCGGTCTGAGCAAGATGATCAAGAAAAATTCCGGTGGAGAAGGTCAGAACCCACTTTACATCGCGCTTCTGGCAAGCTTTGCACAGATTTACAGAATCAATCTGTCTCCGAAGATCAAGCGTCCGCCAACCTGCGTCTGGTTGTCCTGGATGAGGCATTTTCCAAAATGGATGCAGAGAAAGTAGCAAGTTGTATTTCTCTGATCCGGGGACTGGGATTTCAGGCGATTATCAGTGCAACAAATGATAAGATTCAGAACTATCTGGAAAATGTAGACAAGACATTTGTGTATGCAAATCCGAATAAAAAGCATATTTCAATACAGGAATTTGAACGAATGGAGTTTGAACAGCTGCAAGGGGAAGAATGATGACGTGGATATTGGGAAATATCGTAAACAGATTGAATCCGGGACAGAAAGCTGGCGGGCAGAAGCGAGGTGGAAAAAGTCTGGCCAATGAACATGGGGAGCTTTATGATAAAAAACATTTAAAATCAGATGTGCTGCAGGAGGCAGAGCAATTGCAGCACAAAAATCTGATCCAAATTAAATGGGCAGATGGATATCGGGGAAGTGATATTGAAAGAATACGCTACAGATTAGAAGACAAAGAAAAATTTTATGCATTATATCAGCAGGAAGTGGATGCAGAATTTCTGCCAAAACAGGAGAAAATCCGGTTATATCAAGAATTTTTAAGAAACCAGCTGGCACAAGTAAAAAATTGTGGATTCGTGCATATTACCAGGATTTGCTGGAACGATCGGAAAATAAACGAAAAAAAGATCTTCTGGAATTATTAGCGGATGAGAAAAAATATGCCCCGTGCTTTGAAGGTCTGGATCAGCTTACAGAATCTGTTTTTAAAAGGATTTTCAGTAAAAAATATTTGGGAAATACAAAAACATTTGAACAAGAGATGCAAAGTCATGTCATCAGTACTGCGAAAAAATTCTGTCCGGATGTAGAAAAAGAAATGGATGACACGACAGTGCTTCAGCAGCTGTGGATCGAAGAATATGCACAAGAACTGTCTTTAAAAGGGAAACTGCATTTTTGTCTGAAAGAAGAAAATGGAAGCACTCAGGAGATTAATACAGAGTGTTATCGGTTCGGTACTACATTAAACAGTCAGACACTGGAGCATGCCGAGATAAAAGAAGTACAGAATATTCAGAAGATCGTGATATTTGAGAATAAAGCCAATTATATCTCTGCACCGTATAAGGATGGTATTCTATACTTATTTAGTCATGGATATTTTTCTCCAAAAGAATGTAGATTTTTAAAGCAGCTGCATCAAGTGTTAAAAAATCAGACATCCTGTGAAGTGCAATATTTTCACAGCGGAGATCTGGATTACGGTGGAATCAAAATTTTTCAGTATATACGCAAAACAATCTTTCCGGAGTTAGAGCCGCTTCAGATGGATGTTGAGACATATGAAGCATATCAGGAATTTACAGAAGTGATAGATCCGGAAACACTGGAAAAACTAAAGCGTGTTCAGGATGAAATCCAAAGCTGCAAGAGCTGATCAAAAGGCTGATAGAAAACAGGAAAAGGAATTGAACAAGAGTGTTTTTTAATAGAGAAGAGAGGAAATCGCACATGAAATTAATGATCGCATCAGATATTCACGGTTCTGCATATTACTGCAGAAAAATGCTGGAAGCTTACGACAGAGAAAAAGCAGACAAGCTCCTTTTATTGGGGGATATTTTATATCACGGCCCCCGCAATGATCTTCCGAAAGAGTATGCGCCGAAAGAAGTCATTGCCCATGACTGAATGCAAGAAACAGGAGCTCTTATGTGTCAGAGGAAATTGTGACACGGAAGTGGATCAGATGGTTCTGGAATTTCCGATTCTGGCGGATTATTGTTTTTGAATCTGGATGGACAGAATATTTATGCAACACATGGTCATGTGTGGAATCCGGGAAAGCTGCCGATGCTGAAAGCAGGGGATATTCTGCTGAACGGACACACACATATACCGGCATGTGAAAAGATTCATACGGAAGCAGATCAGAGTGTCATGTACATGAATCCGGGTTCTGTGTCGATTCCAAAAGAAAATTCAGAACACAGCTACATGATCTGTGAGAATGGTGTGTTTGAATGGAAAAATTTAGAGGGAGAGGGTTATCAAATATGGAAGAGAGATACGCGTTGCTGATCGATGCGGACAATGTTTCAGCAAAATATATCAAACCGATACTGGATGAGTTATCCAAGTATGGGAATGTCACGTACAAGAGGATTTACGGGGACTGGACCAGCACCTACAATTCCAGCTGGAAAGAGGTGCTTTTGCAGAACTCAATCACACCGATCCAGCAGTTCAGCTATACTCATGGGAAAAATGCGACCGATTCGGCAATGATTATCGATGCCATGGATATGCTGTACACAAGCGAGCTGGAAGGATTCTGTCTGGTGTCCAGTGACAGCGATTTTACAAAGCTGGCAAGCAGACTTCGGGAAAGCGGAAAAATGGTGATTGGAATGGGAGAAGATAAGACACCGCCGCCGTTTCGAAAAGCCTGTGATATTTTTTACCGTATTGGAATTGCTGTTAGAAGACAGCATGCTTGAAAAACCGGAAAAAGCAGCGGCACATGCAGTTATAGGAAAAGAGTCCAAAAAAGAGTCTGCCGGTGCAGTCTCCAAGAGTCAGATTGAAGAAGCGGTCGTGAAGATTATTACAGAAAATCAAAACAACGATAAGGAGACAGGACTTGGAGAGGTCGGAAGCCGTCTGGTCAAACTGTACCCGGATTTCGATGTGCGAAGATATGGATACAGTCTGTTGTCCAAGTTTCTGGAAACATTTCCAAAACTGAAGCTGTTACAGGATGGAACGAAAGTATCCGTGACATTGTATGAAGATAAAAGTCAGCAGGAGCGTATTGAAGAATATATTATGTACCAGTTGAAACAGGCGGGATGTCAGGGAGTATCTCTGGGAACTCTCGGAAATAAGATTCGAAATAAGTTCGGGAATTTTAAAGTGAGAGATTATGGATATTCGCAGTTTCAGCAGTATATCAAAAGCTTTCCGGATGTAGATTTAAAGGATGACGGAGAGCAGAAGTGGGCAGTGTTGGTAGGAAGGGGATAAGGTAAGAAAAAAACAATTGATAAGGGGTTACAAATTGTGATATATTAGTGAAACGGTGGGAAAAACAATCAAGATAGATTGTTTTTTATCGTCCAAAAGAAAAAGGGAGGAAAATAGTTATGAAACGAGTAGTATCAATCTTGCTTGCAGCAACCTTGATGCTGACATCAGGAACAGTGACCTACGCTACCGAAGAAAATCCTGTACAAATGGAATATCAGACTGAGGGTCAGGATGCAGTTCAGGCAGTAAATGGAACAGAACAGCTCCATTGAAAGATATAGGAGTGGTTCAGGTATCAATTGCGCCGGGAATTACGCTGCAAAAAGTGTAACGTTTACGGTTGGATTAAGTGGTCAGGAAAGTCAGAGCATTGAACTGGCAGCAAATCAGGAAATTCAGGATACAAAAGGAACAGTTCATTTTAGTCAGTTACCGGCAGGAACTTATGAGCTGACAGTGGCAGCTCCCGGATTTGCTACATACACACAGACAATCGAAGTGAACAGCAAGTCGTAATGCTGTAAATTTGATGACAGGGTTTGTAGAGGGATATACCTATGAAGAGGGGGATTATCATCCGGGTGTGTTGCTGATTGGTGATGTAACAGGAGACGGAGTGATCGATGACACAGACCGTTCAGTATTAGTAGATGCGATTGATACAGAGCAGTCATCAGAATTGACGGATCTGACAGGAGATCAGAAAACAGATCTGGCAGATTTGGAATATTTTGCAAAAGGATATCAGGCAGAAGGGCACACACTGGCCTGCATAGAAGAATCTGTTTCTGCAGATGCGATCAGCCCGAAACCGGGAGAAGACACAAATGTGGAAGGAAACCTGGAGGATTTACTGAAAGGAGAAGGAAATGTTACACTTTCAACGCAAGGTGGAACAGAAATTTCAGAAGAACATCCTGTTTCAGTAGAGTTCGACCTTTCAGAAAGTGCAGACACACAAATTGACGGAATTCTAATT
>ENA-OQJH01000064-OQJH01000064.1-human-gut-metagenome-genome-assembly--contig:-NODE-64-length-56459-cov-4.617624_pt1 | contig 56459 bp, 74 predicted proteins | sample MGYA00242597_ERZ504763 | MGnify/ENA primary metagenome ERZ504763 (study PRJEB26092, sample SAMD00036359) | human gut metagenome | host: Homo sapiens | study: EMG produced TPA metagenomics assembly of... | reverse complement strand
CAGGAATGTATCAGGACGGTATTTGCAGGATTTTCTCACCAAACACAGATCGGAGGTCGTTGGTATGTTATTGGAGAATTCGATATGGATGAGTATATTAAGATGGAACGCAGGGACAGCTATGCGGATGGACATGAGGATGGCTTAGCGATGGGTTTAGCGGAGGGTTTAGCGGAGGGCAAACGTCTTGAGCAATTACACATCATCCACAACATGTTCCAGGAAAATATTCCTGCACAAAGCTGTGCTAAACTGCTTAACAAGGATACTGCTTTTATTGATAAAGTATATTCACTGTGCCAGGCTCACCCTGACTGGTCAGATGAAGATCTTTACAATTCACTAAAAGAAAATTAAACTCATTATTTCAAACAACAGACTACACACTCCACGCATATTCTATTTTCAAAAACACCTGTAATTACATGCCCAACAACATATAATTACAGGTGTTTTTATTACTGAAATATTTCTTTTTTACAGATCACATAGGAAATCCCTGCCACAACCACTTCCGTGATCCAGAACGCATGCCAGACGCCCGCAGCCCCCAATATTTTACTCAAAATAAATGCCAATGGTAAAATAACTGCTATGTACCTGAGCACAGAAATTACCAACGATTCTTTTCCCTTTCCCAGTCCTTCCAACGCACCTGATACCGTGACGGAGACCGATGACGCAATAAATCCAATGCTGATCAGACGAAGCGCCTCTTTTCCAAATTGTATCGTCTCCGGATTACTGGTAAACAATCCAATGAGCGTCTGCGGCACTGCCATACAAAGTATCGTTCCGATTACCATGACCCCCGCGATCAATACCAGCGCTGACCGGAAAATTTCTCTGACACGCTTTGACTCTCCCGCACCGTAGTTATATCCGATCAGAGGACGCATCCCCTGCACGACACCATTTCCTGTCAGATATAAAAATGTCTGTAATTTAAAATAAGCCCCAAGTACAAGTACATAGCTGGCAGAATAAACCGCAAGAATCGCATTTAATGCAGAGACCTGTACAGACGGCAGCGCGATGCTCAATGTTGCCGGGACACCGATCGAATACATTTTCCTGCTAAGTTCCGCTTCCGGTTTCATATCTTTCCATCTTATTTTTACCGGAATCGGTTTAAAAAAGTAAAACAGCAGATAGCTGACAAGAGAAGCCATCTGACCGATCCCGGTTGCGATAGCAGCTCCCCGGATCCCCATTTCAGGAAAGAAACCAATTCCAAATATCATAAAAGGATCTAAGATAATATTGGTCACACAGCCGATCAGCATACAGAGCATGGACGTTTTCATGCGCCCCACTGACTGAAAAATTTTTTCAAAGCAAAGCCCTGCCGCATTGGTACTGCAAAAAGAAATACGATCTGCGCGTATGCTGCGCCCATGTCTATGATCGACCTTTTATCTGTAAACATGGCAAGAAAAGGTGCTGTGATTGCAATGCAGACTACCGCTAAGATCAGTCCGTGGATCATATTAAAAAGTGTTCCAAGCGACGCCGCCTTATCCGCCGTGTTCTGCTTTTGTGCTCCAAGAAAATATGCGATTGTCGCATTGATTCCAATTGCAAATCCGATAACAACTGCATTGACCAGATTCTGCAATGGGAACACCAAAGATAGTGCCGTCATCGCATCTTCGCTGATGCGCGCCACAAAATAACTGTCAATGATATTGTAGAGCGCATTGACTAACATGGAAAATGTCATTGGCAATGCCATGGAGATCACAAGCGGCATGACCGGTTTTTCTTTCATAAAATTCTGGTTCATTTTCATTCCTTTCGTTTCATGACATGAGGACACATCGTGGTTTCAGACTTCTTAATTGGCAGATTCCACAAAACCGGGACTGCTTATGTGCAATCTGACAACAAAAAAAACGCCACACAGTTGCAAATCATTGCAGCTGTGTGGCGAAAAATAGAGTTCATCACTCAAGAAAAGTCCACTCCATAAAATGGTTTTGGAACTATATTATAACCAGTAAATTTTATTTCTGTCAAGTAAATCTTATTTTGCAATATCAATACGCACCAGTGCTTTGCGAAGTGCAAATTCAGCACGTTTGACATCGATTGCCTCTGTCCGGTGGGCAAGCCGTTCCTCAGCGCGCGCACGCGCAGCTTCAGCACGGTTCTTGTCGATCTCATTCGGCCACTCTGCAATCTCTGCGAGAAGTGTTACCTTATCCGGCAGAATTTCCGCAAAGCCGGAATGTACTGCCGCGATCACGTCATCTTCACCCGTCTTGTGGATCTTTACGATGCCGGGTGCTAACACGGTCGTGAGCGGAATATGCTTTTTATACACACCGATCTCACCGGAGGCAGTGGTAAACTCGATCATATCACCCTCACCTGTATAAAAAACACGATCCGGCGTAATGATCTCTACCTGAAAGAGTCTGTTTTCTTCTGCCATACACACCCTCCATTATTACTGCATCTTTGCGCGGACATCATCGATCGTACCTGCATTTAAGAAATAACTCTCCGGTACATCATCATGCTTTCCTTCAAGAATCTCCTTAAATCCGCGGATTGTCTCTGCAATCGGAACATATTTTCCATCCAGACCGGTAAACTGTGTTGCAACGAAGAACGGCTGGGATAAGAATCTCTGTACCTTTCTTGCACGGCTTACAACCAGTTTATCATCCTCGGAAAGCTCGTCCATACCAAGGATTGCAATGATATCCTGCAATTCTTTGTATTTCTGTAAGATCTCCTGCACACCGCGGGCTACCTCAAAGTGCTCCTGGCCAACGATACGCGGGTCTAAGATACGGGAAGTAGAACCAAGCGGATCCACTGCCGGATAAATACCGAGTTCTGCGATAGAACGCTCAAGTACGGTCGTTGCATCCAGATGTGCGAACGTGGTTGCCGGAGCCGGGTCTGTCAAGTCATCCGCAGGCACATAAACCGCCTGAACGGAAGTGATAGAACCGTTCTTTGTAGATGTGATACGCTCCTGCAGAGCACCCATCTCTGTCTGTAATGTCGGCTGGTAACCTACGGCGGAAGGCATACGTCCTAACAGCGCGGATACCTCAGATCCTGCCTGTGTAAAACGGAAAATATTGTCAATGAAGAGCAATACATCCTTACCGCCTTTATCACGGAAATACTCTGCCATCGTAAGACCTGTTAAGGCAACACGCATACGTGCTCCTGGCGGCTCGTTCATCTGTCCGAACACCATGGTGGTCTTATCGATAACTCCTGATTCTTTCATTTCATAGTAAAGGTCATTTCCCTCACGGGTACGCTCACCAACGCCGGTAAATACGGAATATCCACCGTGCTCGGTTGCGATATTGTGGATCAGCTCCTGGATTAAAACGGTTTTACCTACACCGGCACCACCGAACAATCCGATCTTACCACCTTTCTGGTAAGGGCAGAGAAGATCTACGACCTTGATACCTGTCTCTAACATCTCCTGGGATGTTGCCTGTTCCTCAAATGCAGGAGCAGGTCTGTGGATCGGCCATTTTTCCACGCCGGCCGGAGGATCGATCTCGTCGATCGGATCTCCTAATACATTAAACATTCTGCCCAATGTATTCTCACCTACCGGCACACTGATCGGTCCGCCGGTTGCAACTGCATCCATGCCGCGGACTAATCCATCGGTTGATCCCATTGCGATACATCTGACTGTATCATCGCCCAGATGCTGGGAAACCTCAACGGTCAATTCTTTTCCCGCCTGATCGCCTCTTAACGGGATACGAATCGCATCGTTGATCTCCGGCAGATTGCCTCTGTGAATTTAATATCCAGAACGGCACCGATAATCTGGGTAATCTTACCGATATTATTTGCCATCGCTTCTTTCTCCTTGTAATCAAATTTTGTGCTGCTGTCTTTTTATTCGATTGCAGATTACCTGCAGCTTCATCTGCTTATCCAGAGATTGCCGACGCACCGGCAATGATCTCTGTTAATTCCTGTGTAATCGAGCCCTGACGTGCCCGGTTATATTTGAGCGTCAGATCACTGATCATATCCTCTGCATTGCTCGTTGCAGAATCCATTGCCTGCATTCTGCACCGTTTTCACTGGCAACTGCCTCCACAAGTGCCCCGTAAAACAGGCTTGTAACGTATTTTGGAATGATCATATCAAGTGCTTCTGTCTCATTCGGCTCATAATTCATCAGAACATTTGCCTCTGCTGCTGCGCCGAGTTCTTCTTCATCAAACTCGATCGGAAGCAGCTTCATCAGCTTCGGTTCGTGTACGACTGTATTTTTAAAATGTGTATACACAAGATAAATCTCGCCGATCGTGCCGTTGGTATAATCCGCAAGCACCTTCTTGCAGAGTTCTGCCGCATCATCATAAGACGGGGACTCAATGATATAGGAGTCATCCTCTTTGATATGATAGCCGCGGCGTTCTAATACCTCGCGTCCCTTTCCACCGATGGCATAGATCTCTACATCATCTTTGGAAAAGTCACTTCCCGTAACCAGCTTGATCAGGTTGGAGTTGTATCCACCGGCAAGTCCACGGTTGGATGTGATCACAACGATCGCTTTCTTTGTGGAAGTACCTTTTTTCAGATATGGATGATCGATCCCACCTGATCTTGCAAGCATGGAAGTAACGGTCTGGTACATATAGTTCGAATATGGATTCGTCTGTTCTGCCCTGCTTTTTGCTTTCTGCAGTTTTACGGTTGAAACAAGCTTCATGGCTTTTGTGATCTGCTGCGTACTCTGTATGCTGCTTTTTCTTCGTTTAATGTCCCTCATTGAGGCCATAACAACTTCCTCCTTTTTTTGGCGAAGTCCTGCTTGTTACGCTTATTTCAAGAAATCTGCCTTACATTCTTCGATTGCTTTGACGAGTTTTGCCTCGGTCTCATCACTGATGACTTTCTCTGTGCGGATTGCTTCCGGTACATCCGGATATTTGGTATCCACATACTCAAACAGTGCTTTTTCAAACGGTAAAACCTGTTCTACAGGAATATCCAGAAGATATTTTCTTGTCGCAGCATAGATGATGATGACCTGTTTTTCAACCGGCATCGGCTGATACTGCGGCTGTTTTAACATCTCACGGATTCTGGCACCTGTGCTAACTTCTCTGTCGTGTCGGCATCAAGTTCGGAACCGAACTGTGCAAATGCTGCAAGCTCTCTGTACTGTGCCAGCTCGACACGGATCGGTGCTGCGATCTTTTTCATAGCCTTGATCTGTGCGGAACCACCTACACGGGATACCGAAAGACCAGCGTTGATCGCCGGACGGAAACCGGAGTTAAACATCTCTGTCTCAAGATAGATCTGACCATCGGTGATAGAGATAACGTTTGTCGGGATATATGCCGAAACGTCACCAGCCTGTGTCTCGATAATCGGCAGTGCAGTCAGGGAACCTCCGCCAAGTTTGTCGGAAAGTCTTGCCGCACGCTCTAAGAGTCTTGAGTGCAGGTAGAATACATCTCCCGGATAAGCCTCACGTCCTGGTGGACGTTTTAAGAGCAAGGAGAGTGTACGGTATGCGGCTGCGTGCTTACTTAAATCATCGTAAACAACGAGAACATCTTCTCCGTTCTCCATCCATTCCTCACCGATCGCACATCCTGCATACGGTGCAATATACTGTAATGGTGCAAGCTCACTTGCAGTGGAAGCAACCACTGTCGTGTAGGACATTGCCCCAAATTCTTCCAATGTTTTTACCAGAGCGGCAACTGTGGAAGCCTTCTGTCCGATGGCAACGTAAATACATTTTACGCCCTGTCCCTTCTGGTTGATGATCGTATCGATCGCAATCGCTGTCTTACCGGTCTGTCTGTCACCGATGATCAGCTCACGCTGTCCACGTCCGATCGGCACCATGGAATCGATTGCCTTGATACCGGTCTGTAACGGTGTATCTACGGATTTTCTGGAAATAACACCCGATGCGACACGCTCGATCTGACGATATTTGTTCGTCTCGATCGGTCCTTTGCCGTCGATCGGCTGTCCTAACGCATTGACAACTCGTCCTAACATGGCGTCACCGACCGGAACCTCTACTACTCGTCCGGTGGTCTTTACGGTATCACCCTCGTTGACATTGCGCTGCGCACCTAAAAGTACGGCACCGACATTGTCTTCCTCAAGGTTTAATACCATTCCATATACTTCTCCCGGAAATTCCAGAAGCTCGCCCTGCATTGCGTTGTCAAGACCGTGAATACGTGCGATACCATCTGCTACCTGAATAACGGTACCAACGTCAGCTACCTCTAACTGCGCTGCATACCTTTTGATCTGTTCTTTAATTACGGAACTTATTTCTTCTGGTCTTAAATTCATGAAGCGCATTCACCTGCTTTCAACTGTATTTTTGACAATTCGCGTGTCAGATCATTTAATTTGGTCCGGACACTGGAATCAACGACTCTGTCGCCGATGCGAATCACCATTCCGCCTATCAGTGCGGAATCCACTGCATAATGCATCTCAAATTTCACATACTTTGTAGTCTCTAACAATCTTTTCTCCACTGCTGCTTTCTGCGCTTCGGATAATTCCATTGCCGATGTCACATAAGCGGTTCCGATGTTCTTATACTCCTTGACACAGTCAATGAAATAATCCAGCACCGTATCCACTTTTGCGAAATGACCTTTTTCTACAATCAGGCGGAGCAGTCCAACAAACTCCGCGGAAATCTTTTCTGCAAATATGTCTTCTACGATTTTTACTTTTTCTTCTTTAACGATTTTTGGATGACTCATTAATTTGAAGAGCTCAGGATTCTCATTCAAAGCGGCTTTTACTGCCACTGCCTCATCCCGGAATTCATCCATCCTTCCGCTCTCTAGCGCAACTTCAAACAATGCATCACCGTATGTTTTTGATACTAGCTTTGCCATGTCGAATCACCCATTTCTTTCAATGTTTCTTCTACCAGCGTATCCTGCACGGTCGCATCGATATTTGCTGCAACAACTTTTGCCGCCATCATGGATGCAACTGTGACCATTTCCTGTTTTACTTCATCCATTGCACGCTTCTTAGAAAGCTCTGCTTCTTCGTTGGCTCTCTTTATGATGCGCGCCGCTTCTTCTTTTGCGTCACTCTCAATGCGGCTGCATTTTTCTGCGCCGTCTTGCGAGCCTCGCTTAAGATCTGCTCTGCCTCTTTATCGACTTCCTTTAACTTCGCATCATATTCTGCTTTGAGTGCTGCTGCGTCCTGTTTGTCCGTTTCTGCAGTCTTAATATCGGCTGCGATACGGTTCTTTCTGTCATTCAGCAGCTTGCGTGCCGGTTCAAACAGCATCTTGGACATGAATAAAAATAAGAAAAATACTGCTAACGCCATCAAAACCACATCATGCAGTAACTGAAAATCCAGTCCAAAAAGTCTTGTCATTTCCTCCAAGGTTCGGCCTCCTTTCCAATTTTTTTATTCCAAGAATGGAGCGCCATTCATTAGCCTAAAGGCTGTACGAACAGTAAGAGCATTGCGATCAAGAGTCCGTAAAGACCTGTTGTCTCTGCAACTGCCTGTCCTAAAAGCATGGTTGACATGATATCTCCTTTTGCACCCGGATTGCGTCCAACTGCTGCTGCACCATGTCCTGCTGCGATACCCTGTCCAATACCAGGTCCGATACCGGCGATAACTGCCAGACCTGCACCGATAGCTGAACATGCCATAATTAAATCGTGTCCTGTGATATTCATATAAATCCTCCTTGTTTTGCGAAGCAAAATCCGAACCCTCTGGTGAGGAGAGGATTTTACTCCTAAATATTATTATTCTTGTTCGTAGTTCTGACCAATGTATGTCATTGTCAACATACAGAATACATACGTCTGAATTGCTCCTGAGAACAAGTCAAAGTATACATGGAGTGCTGCCGGCCAGATGATTGCTATTTTGCTCAGCAGTCCATAAACCAGTGCCATCATAACGGTTCCTGACAATACGTTTGCGAAAAGACGCAAGGACAATGAAATCGGCACTGCGATCTCACTGATCACATTAATCGGAAACCAGATTGGCAGCCATGGCGGCAATGGGGAACACATATCTGTCCAGATCTGCCTGATCGGCAGATTCTTAAACTGCGTGATATGGATCAGGAAGAATGTAATAAGACCAAGTGCCAGTGTCGTACCATAGTCAGCCGTTGGTGGTCTTAATCCAAACAGACCTGAGATATTACTCATAAGAATAAAGATAAAAATGGTACTGATATAGTTGACAAACTTCGGTGCTGCCACTTTTCCCATGGTGCCGTTTACCATGTTATCCAGCATTTCTACCATCAGCTCGATAACATTCTGAAATCCCCCGGGGATCTCCTTTGCATGTTTGATCGCCCGGTTTCCTGCAATGGCAAGCGCATCATAAGAAGCATAACGATCAATATGCAGACATGTGATGTCGTAATCCAGACTTTGTGTCCGAAGATCTCATACTGAACGATACCATGTATCATAAAGTCGATGTTTTCGGCTCCGGATGACATCAGAATTGCGTGATTCACTCTCTCACCTCCCTCATATGAAATTATTATCTTCACTGTCTGAAGATACATCACCTCTTCCTTGCAGTTTTTGTATTACTCTATGTGTAAAGGGCTGTAAGTACGCAGATACCTTAAGTCCCAATACCCCGATAAATGCAGTGATCAGATTTCCCAGATTCCATTTCATCATAACAAAGAAAACGATCACAACGACAGCATAGCGGAGCAGCGATTTTGCAACGATCTTCTTCTTTGCATTGTCCTCGCCGTACAGTTCCACCGCATCTCTTAACACGGTCGCAATGTTGACTGCCATACCGCACGCTAAGCTGATACCGATCAGAAGTCCTGTGGTGTACCTGACTTTATCTGTGACAAACCAGACACCCGCCAGTTCCACGATCACTCCATACACAATAATTCCCAAAACAAGTCCCGGCAATGCATCATTGATCCTTCGTAACATTTTTTTCTGCCACCGTCCTGTCCGTAAATCTTTTTTTGCCATTTTAAAAATGTTGGTAAATCCCGCCAGGGCTCCCATGATAAACAGCGGGATCACGATCCAGAGCATATCATATTTCCTGCCGATCCATGTACCAAACAGAGTGCACATCACGATCGGAACGATCATATTCAGTCCAAACTGCAGGATCAGTGTCAGTGCCTGAAATACCTTTCTGTTTTTTCTCACTTACATCGTTCCTCCATAAAGTACAATCTTTATTCATTATAACATTTTTTCGCCATTTTGTCCATCAAATATCCGTCATTTTGTATAGATAATATTTCCTTTTTACTAATAAATATTTTAATTTTTACATGCTCTTTACAGCTAACTTCTACTCCGCGAGATGCGCATCCCGCCCGGAGGGCTTTTAATTCATAGGACGTAATTTCCTATGAATTAAAAAGCATGTATGCCAGATTTCTGTATACATGCTCTTTTATTCATGATAATAGAATGTTCACGGACTGAACATTCTATTATTTATCACCTTCTATAATTCCAGTTCTATCCTGCGGTTTGTATGTTCATAGCGCTGCTGCACGACCCCAGCCGCATTCAGCATCTTTTTGGATGCCACAACTGACGGTGTTGTCTCATATTTGTCGCTGTCATACACGATCCTGCGGATTCCCGACTGAATGATCGCTTTTGCACATTCATTGCAGGGAAACAGCGTAACATAGATCGTTGCGCCCTCCAAGCTTCCTCCGCGGTAATTTAAGATCGCATTGAGTTCGCTGTGCGTTGTATAAAAATATTTATTTTCTAAAGGCTCTCCCTCCCGCTCCCACGGGAATTCATCATCCGAGCAGCCAGTCGGAAATCCGTTATACCCCATCGAGAGTATCTTGTGATCTTCGCTGACAATGCAGGCACCCACCTGCGTATTCGGATCTTTTGAACGCATTCCCGAAAGTACCGCAACTCCCATAAAATATTCATCCCAGCTGATATAATCTTTCCGTTTGCCGCTCATGCCAACCTCCAAAGCTTTCCGTAACCTGTACTGTTATTTTGTTCCAAAAATACGGTCTCCGGCGTCTCCAAGACCCGGAACAATATAACCATGCTCATTCAAATGGTCATCCAAAGCCCCGATATATACATCTACATCCGGATGATCCTCCTGCATTTTCTTCACACCTTCCGGTGCTGCAATAATGCACATCAGACGGATATTTTTAACTCCTTTGTCCTTTAACATCTGGATGGCTGCCGAGGAAGAACCTCCGGTTGCCAGCATCGGATCTACCACAAACACCTCTCTGTTTGCACAGTCTGCCGGAAGTTTACAGTAATACTCTACCGGCTCTAATGTCTCCGGATCACGATAAAGTCCGATATGTCCGACTTTTGCTGCAGGAATCATTGCCAGCATACCATCCACCATGCCAAGACCGGCACGTAAATCGGTACAACAGCAAGCTTTTTGCCCTTTAACTCTTTCACAGTCGTTTTGCAGATCGGTGTATCGATCTCCACATCTGCAAGTTTCAAGTCTCTGGTTGCCTCATAACACATCAGCATTGCAATCTCGCTGACTAATGTACGGAAATCTTTTGATCCGGTTTCTTCTCTGCGGATGATACCGATTTTGTGCTGGATCAACGGATGATCCATTACTACGATTTTTCCCATTTTAATTTTCCTCGCTTCCTTCGTTACTTTCTTCATTTAAAAGAGTGACCAGCTTTTTGATGGTCTTTCTCATTGTTTCATAGCATAGCCCATATGCCTGCAGACTGCGCCATACGGATCTAAAATCTCCAGTTCATCTCCGACAAGTTCCGTGAGAACATATACATTCTCCGGGTTGGCTCTCTCGTATTTTTCCAGAACCTTTTCTAACTGGGCGTGTTCCATAACAAGAACTAATGTGTCCTCTGTAAAATCCTCCTCCGTCAGCTGCGCTGACATATAGCCTTCCAGATTGATGCCATTGCTGATCATGACTGCTTCTGCCTTCTGATTGAGCGGCTCCGGGAATAAAACGATCATTCCTCTTGCCCCAATCTCAACCGGATGTTTTAATACATACTCCAAGTATGCCTGCTGCCATCGGCGCGCGGCATGTTCCGTTCTCCGCGACAAACAGGATTCGATTATATTGTTTCATGCGTTATCCTTCCTTCTCCCATCAAACATGAATCACCTGATGTCCTGCTGCTTTCATTAACCGGTTCATGATCGCCTGACCGATCCTCGGTGTTGAAAAACTCTCTGAATAAATCGCATCCACATTCCAATCATCAAATTCACGCAATATTTTGTACAAATGTCTGGCAATGGCATCCTCATCGCTTCTCGCTCCGATCGTCACCACATAATCTGCCTGATACAAAGACTCCGTCTCATCCGTTGCAACAACACCGACCTTAAGTCCTGCCGCCTGTTTTTCCCTGACCAGTGCATTGATCTCTGCAACAACAGCCTCCTGCTCTCCCTCAACCAGTACCAGATCCGCCTTCGGCGCATAGTGTTTATACTTCATTCCGGGTGCTTTCGGCTTCTTTGTGGAATCCGACGCATGATGCCGGATCAATGCGTACCTCTTCCCCGAGCACTTCCTCTAACATTTCTTTTGTAATATAACCCGGGCGCAGTATCATCGGTACTTTTTCCGTCAGATCAATGATCGTAGATTCGATGCCGATTCCAACCGACCCCCATCCAGTATCATCGGTATCTTACCATCCAGATCTAACGCCACATGTCCCGCTTCTGTCGGGCTTGGTTTTCCGGAAGTATTCGCACTCGGTGCCGCGATCATACAGCCGCTCTCATCGATCAGTGCAAGCGCAACCGGATGATTCGGCATACGGATCGCCACCGTATCCATTCCACCGGTCGTTTCATATGGAACTTTTTCATTCTTCCATACGATCATGGTAAGCGGCCCCGGCCAGAACGCATCTGCGAGTTTCTCTGCCTGCGGCGGAACTTCTTTCGCAATGGATAAAAGCTCTTCAAATCTGCATATATGAACGATCAGCGGATTGTCTGAAGGCCGTCCCTTTGCCGCATAGATCCGTTTGGACGCCTCCGGATCAAGCGCATTTGCCCCGAGTCCGTAAACCGTTTCGGTCGGAAATGCTACCAGCCCGCCGGATCTTATGATCTCTGCCGCCTCCCGCATATCCTCCTTATTCGGATCGTCTGCGTCTATTTTTATTAATTTTGTCTGCATATATCACTACTTCTTTTCTAATATAATTCTTATTTTTATTTTTCCCAAACATTTGTATTATCGCACATTTTATCCAAATAGGCAACAGAGTGTGCATAATTCGCGGATTTGTACCTTGATTTTCCAGCAAAATTACCATAGAACCCGAACTGTAACTTGCTATGTTTCCGTAAATGTGGCATAATTATTACTGTTCATCTGCAAACAGTTATGTTTGAAGGGTTTCATGAATTACAAATCTGATTTCGGTACAACTAACACAGGAGAAAATATTAATATATACCATCTTGAAAATGAGGCTGGTGCTATGTAGAAATTCTTAACTTCGGATGCCGCCTTGTAAAGATCGTCGTTCCGGACCGCAATGGCAATTCAACGGATGTCTGCCTTGGCATGGACACCATGTCCGCCTATGAAAATGACGATGCAAGCCTTGGCGCCGTTGTCGGACGTGTTGCAAACCGCATCAAAGACGGTCATTTTACTTTAAACGGAAAAGAATACCAGCTTGCCGTAAACTGTGGCACCAACCACCTTCACGGAGGTCTGGTCGGTTATGCATCTAAACCATGGGATGCAAAAGTCAAAGATGATAAACTGATCCTTACTATGGTTTCCGCCGACGGCGAGGAAGGTTATCCGGGCAATCTGACTCTGACCGTCACCTACGGCTGGTCCGAGGACAATGAGCTCTCGATCGTATACGAAGCTTCCGCAGATCAGGACACCCTGCTTAACGTCACAAACCACGGTTATTTTAACTTAAACGGTGAGGGAAGCGGTGATATTCTTTCTCACGAACTGTATATCGATGCAGATTCTGTCACAGAACTCGACGATTCGCAGGCGCCTACCGGAAAACTGATCCCGGTCGACAATACACCGTTTGATTTCAGAGTGATGCACACGATTGGCAAATCCTACTACTCAGACTATGACCAGCTGCACAAATTCGGCACCTACGACCACAACTTTGTGATCAACGGAACCGGTCTTCGCGAAGCAGCTGTACTACAGTCCAAAGAAAGCGGTATCCGGATGACCTGCTTTACCGATCAGCCGGGCATGCAGCTTTATGTTGCCAGCCAGCCGATGAAACAGCCGGGCAAAAACGGTAAAATCTATGACAGCCGCACCAGCGTCTGCTTAGAGACACAGCATTTCCCGGACGCGATCAACCACGACAACTTCCCAAGTATCGTGTTACATCCGGATGCACCGTTCCATTCCAAGACGCTGTATCATTTTTCTACATTCTGATAAAAATAATTGGTCGAAAGAGCCGCATGTACCGTTTGTGTATATCCGGCTCTATTTTGCTATCACATTCCTTTGTGCTTATTTTTGTACACGGTTTTTTCGTGTTTTTGACTTGTATTACCCTCTTTTTTGTATTAGAATAATCTAAAGCTACTGAAGCGGTAGCGAGTCTATGATTCTATTTTAAGGAGGGAATACAAATGGCATTCGTAATTTCTGATTCTTGCGTAAGCTGTGGTACATGCGAGCCAGAGTGTCCAGTAGGAGCTATTTCTCAGGGAGACAGCCAGTTCGTAATCGACGCAGGCGCTTGTGTAAGCTGTGGTACATGTGCAGGGGTTTGCCCAACAGGAGCTATCAGCGAGGAATAATACTTAAAGAGTTTTTTGCGAGTAAAACTCTTGCGGGAAACCGCAAAAAGAAGCTGTGAAACTATGTTTCACAGCTTCTTTTTTACTTAGACAAGTCCACTTAGATCAATCTCATAGATCATCTTTTCCGGTTCCCTTTCCTGTTTATAAAACAGGATCATATACCATGGTAAATACAGGATTTCCCCTTCTTCTACCACATTCGATTTTGAAAATACAATATTTTTTTCAAACTTCCATTGTTCTACTTTCATTGCATGATCCATTGCCAGATGCTTTTTGAAGTCATTTCCTGACTTAATCTCTACAAGTTCTGTGTGAAGTCCTTTTTGTAATACAAAATCTAATTCTCCAATTTTCTTAGAATCATAATAATGAAGTTCAAAACCGTTCGATTTCAGATTTTGCGCAATGCATTTTCCAGAATACTTCCCATATTGACGTCAACATTCCCCATGAGAAGATCAAACTGAATATTTTCCATACAGGAGGCACAAAGCAGTCCCACATCATTCATATAAAGTTTAAATAAATTATGTTTTTCGCTTAACTGCAATGGTGCCTGTGGTTCCGTTACGTTATAGCATGGCAGCGCAACGCCCGCATCCTCTAACCAGTTAAAGCTGTCCTCATACCTGATATGCCTTGCGGAAGCGTTAATACTGTTTAATTTAAATCTCCGGTTCTTCTCATTTAACTGGGCGGGAATGCTGTCAAATATTGCTTTGATTTTTACTTTTTTATTTTCCGACGCATATTTCGCTATATCCAGCCGATAAAGATCTAGTATACTTCTCTGATTCAGCACCACTTTTGCAATATCATGCGTATCAACATAAATCTGTACGGTTTCTGGCATTCCTCCAACTACAAGATAACTGTAAAAAAGTTTGCAAAGTGTCTCATGTACCGTCTCAGATACTTTTTCCTTTTTGTCATAACACGATTTCAAATACTGCAGTGTATGATTCTGTATGCCATTCGCCCACAAATATTCCTCAAAATCCAGCGGATACATTGGTAAAATCTGTTCAAAGCCAACCGGATAAGATGTGACATCCTTGTACCGCACACCAAGCAGCGAGCCAGATTCTATATAATCAAATCTTCCGTCCTCTACCAGAAATTTGATCGCAGACCGTACCCTTGGACATTCCTGAACTTCATCAAATAAAATCAGCGTCTTTCCCGGTTCTAACGGTGTCTGAAGATATGCTGTCAGGTTTGTAATAACAGCCTCTGCTGTCAGCTTTCCATTAAAAATATCTACAGCCCGCTCGTCTGTCACAAAATTCAGTTCTGCGAAATATTCATACTCATTTTTCCCAAACTCACGAATTAATGTTGTTTTTCCTATCTGTCTTGCCCCTATAATACACAAAGCCTTTCCATTGGCTTCCTTTTTCCATTTTAGAAGATCCTCATACACTTTTCTTTTCAGCATTTCCATCCTCCAATATTAGGATTTCCAACTCTCTGCTCTTATATTAACATTTTTTCTTTGTTTTCAATGTATATTGTAACATTTTTCAGTACATTTTTCTTTAATTTTTATATGATATCTGTAACATTTTTTAATACATTTTTCTTTTATTTTCAGATAGTATCTGTAACATTTTCCAGAAAATGATCCACCTCTTTGCTGCTGTCAAGAAAATCAGACGGTTACATAAACTATGCTGCACAAATTATATGATGCGCAAACGGTGCAAATCAGTTATAATAGTCATGAATAATAAAAAATTTAAAAATGGAGTGTTATTGATTCGATGTGTCAATTAGACCCGGCAATAAAAAAAAGATATTATAGCCTGCTGTAAAAAATATAATGCAAATAAAGTCATTCTATTTGGCTCCCGTGCCAGAGGAGATAACGGACCTTACAGTGATATCGACCTTGCAATTAAAGGAGCTGATAACTTTGACCGTTTATTTGCCGAATTAAAATACAATGAATTTACGCTGCTTGACATGGATATTATTGATCTGGACGGCAGGGTAAGTGAACCTTTGATGAAAGATATTTTAAATGACGGACATATTTTATATGAGAGGACAGGAAAATGAACCGAAAAATTGAAAACTTTTTTTCAAGCCTTGATACTTTACATGAAGCTTCCGTTACTGACTATACTCAAAACAAAATTGTTTTAAGCGGTTGTGTCAACACCTTCTGCCTGACTTTTGAATTATCGTGGAAAGCAATGAAATACGTTTTGGAGTCAGAAGGTGTCGATAAAGGCAGAACCGGTTCTCCAAAATTGATTCTTATGGCTGCCCTTACCCGTGGATTGATCGAAGATGAAAATGCATGGCTTCGCATGTTACGGCTCCGGAATGACGAATCACATCATTATAATCAGGACTGTGCCATTGAACTGTGCCGCATGATTCCAGAGCTTCTTCCTTACTTTGATGATCTGAAAGAGAAAATAATTATTTTCGGATATGGAGAATGATAAAAAACGCTATTGCACCAGTTATCACTGTAATGCAATAGCGTTTTTTATGCTTTTTCTTTTTTATTTCTGCCCCATCTTTTTTGGTTCTTTCTTTTTCAGATTCCCGCGGATCGCCGCATCCAGTTTCCGGAACGTTCCTCATCCGCCTCATCCTGTTCTCTCATAAGATAATTCATTTCTTTGATGACCTGTTCTCCCACATCTTCGCTGATGCAACGGCTCAATTCCTGATTATTTGCAGCGATCGCTGTTCCGACGATCTGCGTCATCAATTCTGTAAACTGTGCCATTTTATCGGTGTTATCAAGTACACTCTGATTCTCATGCTGCGCAGATACTGGCATATTTCTACCTGAATCTGTGTATGGATTCAAATCTGCATGCTGATCCTGTTTGCAGCATATCCATCCTGAATGCGCATAACCTGACCAGACTGATGCTCCGCCTTGACAGCTTTTTCATCCTGCGTATATGCAACCTGGTGCAGATCCTGTTTTATTCCCGGATGTGCAGTGCCAACCTCTGCCTGCGCATCAGGTGACATATTATGTACGATCATACGGATCGCTTTCAACTGATATCCCTGTTCTTTTAATTCCTTGATCCTCTGGAACTCCTGAATGTTTTCCTTTGTGTAATACCGGTGCCCAAGTTCATTTCGCGGAACATTAAGCTCCAGTTCATCCTCCCAGTAACGCAATACATGTGACTCTACATTTACAATATTCGCAGCGTCGGAAATCATGTAACGTACCTTTTCCATTCCGGTTCCTCTCCTTCCTTTCACCTGCTAACCTATATTATAAGCATTTAAAAGGAAGCCTACAACGAAAATCGCTCGTCTTATTCCGACAGGAACCGCGAAATATTCGCTGTTGGCAGTAAAAGGTGTGTCAAAATGCAGCGACTGGTAAATTGCACAAAGCGTAAAATTCTTTTGTGACTTTGGTAGAAAATTAGAAAAACTTAGTATGCCTGTTCTAAGCTCAGTGTTTTGCTGCCACGGATGGCAGCAAAAGTCTTAACGCGCCACGGATGGTGCGTTTAAGACGTACACGTCACTCTGTGAATACACCTCGCAGGCATACTTAGCTTTTCTTATTTTCGGACATTGGAACAAAACGGATATACGCCTTGTGCAATTTTCCACTCAAAAATTTAGCTACACCTTTTACTGCCAACAGCAAAATGCTCAGGTTAACCTGAGCATTTCTTATTATTTTTCCATATTCGCAAACTTCGTGTACTGCGGCAGCCATACCAGGTTGACGGTACCGATCGGACCATTTCTCTGTTTGGCAATGATGATCTCTGAGATTCCTTTCATCTCAGAATCATGATTATAATAATCATCACGATAGATAAACATAACAACGTCGGCATCCTGCTCAATCGCACCGGACTCACGCAGGTCAGAAAGCATCGGACGGTGATCCGGACGCTGCTCTACGGCTCGTGACAGCTGGGACAATGCGATCACCGGCACGGAAAGCTCCCTTGCAAGTGCTTTTAGGGAACGGGAGATATCTGAGATCTCCTGCTGACGGGAATCAGATCCCCTGCCGGAACCGGACATCAACTGTAAGTAGTCAATGATGATCAGCTTCAGATCATGCTCTAACTTATATTTCCGGCATTTGCTCCGCATCTCCGCGATGGAAATACCAGGCGTATCATCGATGATAAGCTCCGAATTACCGATCGTTCCGGCACCTTCGATCAGCTTCTCCCAGTCAGAATCTGAGAGGTTACCGGTTCGGAGTGCCTGTGCATCCACCCTTGACTCTAAGGAAAACAGACGGTTTACAAGCTGCTCCTTTGACATCTCGAGTGAAAAGATCGCCGTGCACATATGCTCATGAAATGCCACATACTGCGCAATGTTAAGAACAAACGCCGTTTTACCCATGGAAGGACGCGCCGCGATCAGGATCAGATCGGACGGCTGTAAGCCTGCTGTGCGGTAATCAAGATCAATGAAGCCGGTCGGGATTCCCGTAACAGTGCCGGATGTCTTGGCCGCATTCTCGATCTTTTCGAGCGCATTCATAACGACCTGGCGGATCGGCACGTAATCACCGCCTCCGCCGCGTGTGGAAAGCAGATCAAACACCTTTTTTTCGGTGATATCCATGACTGTTTCAACACTCTCTTTTCCCATGTAGCACTCGTTTTCGATCTCTTCATTTAATTTGATGAGTTTACGCCGCATGGAGTTATCTTTTACGATCTGGGCATAATATTTTACATTTGCCGATGTTGGAACTGCATTTAAAAGATCCCTCACAAACTCTAAACTTGCAATCTCTGCAGGCACATCTTTTTCTTTTAATTTATTCTGCAAAGTGACCAGATCGACTGGAAGTCCTTTGCTGTATAATTCGATCATGGTATCAAACAGTATCCCGTACTGCTTATAATAAAAATCCTCACTGATGAGCATTTCCATAGCAGTGAGGATCGCGTCCTTGTCCATGATCATAGAGCCGATGACCGACTGTTCTGCCTCGCGGCTGTTCGGCATCGTGCGGTTGATCAGTGTTTCTTCCATTCCTATTCCTCTACTACATGTACGTTAAATTTTCCTACTACCTTCGGATGAAGCTTAATTGCAACTTCTGTCACACCAAAGGTACGGATCGGCTCCGGCAGCTGCATTTTCTTTTTGTCAAGTTCCATGCCAAGCTGTGCTTTGGCTGCAACAGCGATCTCTTTGGTGGAAACGGAACCGAATGTACGTCCGCCCTCACCGGCCTTCATTTTTACGGTAACTTTTTTTTATCTTTTAACTCTTCGCAAGTGCCAGTGCAGCTTCATACTGCTCCTGTGCCACTTGTCTGCGTGCTGGTTCTGCAGTTTTAAATCATTGAGGTTTTTTGGTGTTGCCTCCACACCTAATTTTTTCGGGAAAATCGCATTGCGCGCATAGCCGTCGCTGACATTCACGATCTCTCCTTTTTTCCCTAATGCTTTTACATCTTCTAATAAAATAACTTTCATATATAAAACCTTCTTTCCTGATTATTCTGATATATCGCCCTCTTTTAACATCTCATCAATCGTATCCTGAATGATATGTTTTGCCTGCTGCAGTGAGCAGTTGGTAAGCTGGGCTCCGGCAACGTTTAAGTGTCCGCCGCCGCCAAGCCGCTCCATAATAAGCTGTACATTGATCTCATCAATGGAACGGGAACTTACATAAATTTTTCCCTGATATTCCGTGAGAACAAAGGATGCCTTGATCCCCACAATATTTAAAAGCTCATTTGCTGCCTGTGCACAGACGATGGTCGGGCTCTCCACCTCATCTGCCGGACAGATGGAAATTGCAAATGCTCCCCGGTAAACTTCTGCATGACGCACTGCTTCCGCGCGCGCTTTGTAAGCTGCCATATCGTTGCGGAGCATCTTGCGCACTCTCGTCACCTCCGCACCCGCACGTCTTAAATAGCTGCCGCCTCAAAGGTTCGTACACCGGTTTTTGTCATAAAGTTGTTGGTATCGATCAGGATACCCGCATAAATACAGTCTGCCTCACACGGAGCGAGACGGATATTTTCGGAAAAATACTGCAGCACCTCGGCAATCATCTCACATGCACTTGAAGCATACGGCTCCACATAAGAAAGAACCGGATTCTCGATCACCTCATTTGTCTGTCTGTGATGATCGAATACACAGACGGTCTGCGTGCACTTTAACAGTTCCGGACATTCGGTGTAGCTCGGACGGTTTACATCCACAACGACCACCAGTGTATTTTCATTGGTAAGCATAAGTGCCTCTTCATTTTTGATAAAAAGGTCTGCCGGATATCCCTTTTCCTCGGTAAAACACTCTACCAACGGGCGCAGGGACGAAGTAATCTCATTTAACACGATCTGTGCCTTTTTGCCAAGTACCTTTGCCGCACAGTAAATACCGATCGCTGCACCGAGGGAATCCACATCGCTGATGCTGTGTCCCATAATGATCACATGCTCCCTGCTCTCGATGATCTCACGGAGCGCATGTGCTTTTACCCTCGCCTTAACTCTGGTGTTGCGCTCTACCTGCTGCGTCTTTCCACCATAATAAGTAATATCCTCGCCATCACGCACAACGACCTGGTCACCGCCACGTCCTAATGCAAGGTCAATGGACATACGCGCATACTCATAATTCTGTGTATAACTTTCGCCATTTGCACCGATACCAATACTGAGTGTCACCGCCATCTCATTGCCGACCTTAACTGTTTTTACATCCTCGATCAGGCTGAAGCGGTCTTCGCGGAGTTTTGCAAGATACTGATATTTCAATACAACAAAATACTTATCTTTTTCAATCTTGCGGACTAACGCATCCAGTTCCGTAAAATATTTATTGACTTTCCGGTCGATCAGGGCAACGAGAAGAGATCTTTTGACATCTTCAATACTGTCAAGTGCCTCATCATAGTTATCGATATATACAAGACCAGCAACCATTTTCTGTTCCTGGTTCTCTCTCATGTACTGATTCTTTTCTGTCTCATCAAAGAGATATACCGCCGTCAGATATTCGTTACTCTCATCAAGTGTAACAAGACTGTCCACGCTGTTTAACTCTTCAAAGTAGATTCTTTTTAAGGCAACACGAAAATCCTGTTCTTTCAGCGTGAGGTTTATGGATTTCTCTCCATCACTCTTCTGCAGAAGTTCCTTTGTCAGTGCCGGAAAATCGTCGTGATCGATTTGTGATATTTTTTATCCTTACCGGTCAGTTCTGTAAACTGCTCATTGACCCATAATATCTTTGCATTATAATCGACGAGTGCATACGGTATTTCAAACTCATTTAAGAGCTGCTTTTGTACTGTTCCGTACTGCGTTGCGAAGTTGATCAGCTCATTAACCAACACCGGCTTATTCCTGACATACACGATCATGGAAACAACAAAATAGATTGCCGTAAATATTGAAAACATAATACCTGACAATATATCTTCCGTATAGATGACAACATTCATACATACCAGAAGAATCGTCATGAACATCGGCCAGTAGAGAGATTTACGAAGTCTCCCTCTGAGCTTTACTTTATTACTTTTCATAGTCTTCTCCTAAATAAAAAGAAACCTACGGCAGGAAATGTGCTCATCACTGCTTACTTTTCCATCCGTCTTGGAATAGTCTTTGCTAACAATTATAGCATTTTGCCCCCTTAAGATAAAGTACTTTTTAAAAAAGGAACCGACGCAGTCACCTCATCTGCCCGATTCCCTTTTCTTTCCATTTGCAGTCTGATCCTGCTGTATTCAGTTCTGGCTCTCCGTATCACGTGGCGCGATCGTCAGATAATTGTCAGTATCCATATCATTGATCAGATTATCCGATAAAATCCTGTCACCGGAAACTTTCGGTTCTTCCCGCACGAAACTCTCCTCGTCGATTCATACCCCGTTTCTTCCCTGTAAACAGCGCTGATAAATCCGGATTCCTGTCCACCGCCATAAATTGGAAAAATGATCGTATGCCAGTCATTTTCCATATCTTCACTGATCATTACCGGAGTATGGATCTGCGAAAATGCTCCAAGCACCTCGAACTGACCATTTTCTCCCGGTCTTAAAATAAGTGCCGCATCCCCGCGATTATCAGATGTTGTATCTCCGATCGTGACCGCTACGATCTCATCCGTTCCGTCCTCGTTAAGATCCGTGTAATTATAGTAATACCGTGTCTCTTTGCATTCTTCTTCCGGAATCTGATAATACTCCGTCAGAAATGCTGCAAGATCCGGATATTCCTCATCCTCAGAATATTCTTCCATCACATTGTAGTTTTGTTCGTCCTGCTCTGCCGAAAAGAAATGTTCTTCTAATGTTTTCTCCGTCTGGGTATCTGTCTGTTCCATTGTATTTGCAGTATTTTTTTGTCCGCAGCCTGCCGTACCTGCCAGCACTGTCAGGAAAAATACCATACATAATGTCTTTTTCATGTGTCCTCCACCTGTCCGTACTGCTTACCGTTTTGGTTTATCATATATATTATATGATTCCATGCACAATTCCAAGACATTCTTGCGAAGTTTAAGAAATCCTTTAGACATTTTACTCTTACGTCCAAACCCTACAACAATCTCTGAATCTCCTCCAACGACGGCATGACACGCAGGGCACCTTTTCTTGTTGTAATGATGGATGCTGCTGCATTGGCAAATGTGAGCATTTCTTTTAACTGCTGTTTTGTAAGGTTATCTAAGCCATACTTTAATATATGGTGCAGGCAGCATGCCCCAAAGGTGTCTCCGGCACCGGTGGTTTCGATCGTGTTTTTCTGTAAAAATGCAGGAACTTCAACCAGCATATCCTTATAATAGGCTCTGCTTCCGTCCTTTCCCATGGATAAAAGGATGAGCGGGATCTGATAGGTCTGCTGCAGCATGTGGATCCCTTCGGTGTAATCTTCTTTCCCGGAAAACCACTGGATCTCATTGTCCGAAATTTTTAAGATATCACAGACGGATAAACCATATGCCATCTGCGTTCTTGCATCTTCCATGTCTTTCCAGAGCGGCTCCCTGATATTCGGATCAAAGGAAAGAATCGCGCCGTTTTCTTTTGCGACTTTAATTGCATGTCTTGTCGCACTTCTGACCGGTTCATTGGTCATGGATAGTGTGCCAAAATGAAAGATTTTTGCATCTGCAATAATGTCATGCCTGACCTCATCCTCCCGGAGCATCATATCTGCACCCGGATTCCGGTAAAAGGAAAAATCGCGGTCGCCGTCCGGCTTTGTCTCAACAAACGCAAGCGTGGTGCGTACATCCTCATCTGTCAGAAGTCCGCTCACATCAATTCCGGCTGATTCCACGGCAGCACGAAGCTGTCTGCCAAAAATATCATTTCCGACTTTTCCTAAAAATGCGGTGCGATGACCTAACTTATTTAACATTGAAAGTACATTACACGGTGCCCCTCCCGGATTTGCCTCATAGACCGGGTTGCCCTGACCACTGGTGCCGTTTTCTGTAAAATCGATTAATAGCTCGCCGAGAGCGGCTACATCATATTGTTTGTTCATTTATGTGCTCCTTTCTGCTATGTTAAGCTAATGCAAAGTTCTGGTTTGGTTTGTTGGAACGTTGAGAGAACGGCACAGATTTAACGAAGGCACGCTCTCGCTGCCTGTCGCTCGCAGCGGATACTAAGTGAGCAAAATACGCTCACTAAGTACCGGCGGCTCCCCAGCACCTTCTTATAAATCCGTGCCGTTCTCTCAACTGCCTGCAGTCTGTGGCAGATTTCGCCCTGGCTTCTCGGTAGTGACTGACGAATATCTCCGCAAAAGGCGTGCCGCAAGGTAATGGCTGGCAAATTGAGCGAAGCCGGGGCTGCTTTTGTGACTTTGGTAGAAAATTAGAAAAACTTAGTATGCCTGTTAACACACAGTGTTGTGCCGCCACGGACGGCAGCCCAAGTCCTAATGTGCCCGGATGGCACATTTAGGACGCACACGTCACTCCGCCACACACCCCCGCAGGCATACTTAGCTTTTCTTATTTTCGGACATCGGAACAAAACACGCCCCGGCTTCGCTCAATTTGCCTTCACAGCACCTCCGGCATCCACCTTTCCATATATTTTCCTTACACTTCCTTAACGTACACCTGCCACGACTTATACTCATTCCCAAGCCGCGGAACCGGCAGCCCCGCATGCACAAGCTGTGCCCCTGTATAGTACTCCGGCTCAACAGAGTTCGGTGTCCCATTGATCCGCTGCCCATTTTCGCCACCGGTCTGCATTCCGACAACTTCCACCCGGTACTTTTTATCTTCGCCAAGTCCCCGCAACTTCACATACTCCGTCGCCGGATTACACTGCGTATCCAGCGTTACCACAGTAACCAGCGCCTCGCTTCCATCCGGCCTGCAATACTCCCACGCAGCATATTCTTTTTTCTGCCAGACATCTGTCAGCCTGTAATACCTGCCCTGCCGGATCAGCATCTCAAAACGGTGATAGTTTTTGATCTGCTCTCTGACCTGTTCCTTTTCTTCTTCCGTCAGCAGATTTAAGTCCAGTTCATAACCAAAACTGCCCGCCATGGCAACTGCTGCCCGTGTCGCAAGTTCTGTCATTCTTCCGGTCTGATGGTTCGGAACTGCCGACACATGGGAACCGACCGTGCAGGACGGATAGGCAAAGGATGTTCCATACTGTATTTTAATACGCTCAACCGCATCCGTATTGTCACTGCACCAGATCTGTGGTGTATAATACAACATTCCCGCATCAAACCTGCCGCCGCCACCGCTGCATCCCTCAATCAGAAGATCCGGGTAACGTTCATGCAGCCGTTCCAAAAAATCATAAACACCGAGCACATAGCGGTGCAGGATCGCACCCTGATTCTGCTCTGCCGCCGTTTTCGACCAGATATCCGTGAGATGACGGTTCATATCCATCTTGACATAATCAGCCTTCGTGTCATCGAGCACTTTCGCAATCTGTGCAAAAATACCGTCCACCACTTCTTTTCTGGAATAGTCGAGCACAAGCTGATAGCGTGCACGCACCGGTTTTCGTCCAGGAATGGTAAATGCCCAGTCCGGGTGTTCCCGATAGAGGTCACTGTCCTCACAGACCATTTCCGGCTCGATCCAGATCCCAAATTTCATGCCAAGCCCACGAATTTTTTCTGCAACTTTCCCAAGCGGCATCCCAAGTTTTTTCTCATTGACCGTCCAGTCGCCCAGTCCTGCCAGATCATCATCACGTTTTCCAAACCACCCATCATCGAGCACCAGCATCTCCACGCCAAGCTCCGCCGCCTGTTTTGCGATCTCTATGATTTTTCTCCGGTAAAATCAAAATAAGTTGCCTCCCAGTTATTGATCAGAACCGGTCTTTTGGTATCGCGGTATGCACTGCGGCAGATGTGGCTGCGGATCAGACGATGCAGATTCCACGAAAGTGTTGAAAAACCATTTGCCGAATAACTAAATGCCGTCTCCGGTGTATCAAACGTCTCTCCCGGCTCTAATTTCCAGGAGAACATTTCGTCGGACAAGCCCATAACAAGCCTCGTCTGCTCATACTGGTCTTTTTCTGCCTCCGCCTTAAAATTGCCGCTGTACAAAAGCATACAGCCGTAACATTCACCGGCATCTTCCCCGGTCTGTTTTCCCGCCAGCATCACAAACGGATTCTGCTGATGCTGGATGACCCGCGCCTGCTTCCAAATACCTGATTGCCATGCTCCACCGGCGTACGCTCTAAGATCCGCTCCATCCGTGTCTGCCATGAAAATGAATCACATCAAATTCTCCGGTCATAAAATCAAGTACAGCGCTTGCTGCTTTTTCAATATGAACAGCCTCCTGCCCCCGGTTTGTAATCTGCACAGCCCTTGTAATAATATCGAGCTCTGCAAATATACCATAAAGCAGTGTCACCTGCACGCCACTTGGCTTGTCCTCCAGATATACCTTTAAAGTCTCACTCTCCGTCCCCGTCTCGTCATAAGCTGCCGGAAGACCCGGTATCCGATATTTTCCCTCACAAATTTCGCAGGATACAAACCGCAGATCGGCACAGTAACTTCCATCCGCATTTTTCAGGATAAACGCCGGACTGCGGAAATCCCCGTTTCCAAAACCCGGATACTCCTGTGGCAGTGCATCCATGGAATATGTCTTGTCGCACTCCGCCTCATACGGATTGCCGGAAAATCCCCTGTCATAATAGATCAGAAGATACCGCATATCGCCTGTTAAACGTTTTCCATAATAAAGATGGAGCAACTGCCCGTAATTGCCGACTCCCATCTGATAAGTCGTATTTTTTGTATGCAGTGTGATCAGTTTCTGCTCCTGATCTATGATGATTGCCATAGTTTTTCCCCTTCCACTCCAAACTTATTTCCTGTAAAATACCTTTGCCTCGTAAGGTCTTAAATAGATGCCATTTTCTGTTTTTACCACATCGTCATAATTGCTGATCAGGACTTTCTCGTCCCCAGTAAAACCGTCTTCCAGGGTAAAATCCATCTCCTGCTCCCTGAAATTGCAGACCACAAACAGTTTCTCATCTCCAAGTGTTCTGGTGTACGCAAACACATCCGGGTGTTCAATCGCCTTACTCTTGTATACACCATACACAATAATCTCCATCTGATGACGCAGTTCGATCAGTTTCTTATAATAAGAAATATAGAATCCGGATCGTTTACCTGTGCTGCCGCATTGATCTTTTTATAATTCTCATTGACAGAGATCCACGGTGTTCCTGTCGTAAATCCCGCATTGTCACTGTCATCCCAGTGCATCGGGAATCTTGCATTGTCACGGCCGATGGCATTGACAAATTTTAACATGGTCTCCTCATCCAAAATACCGCCCCCGACAAAATCACGGTATGCATTTTTGATCTCAATATCGCGGAACTCCGAAAAATCCCTGCATTTCCGGTTTGTCATTCCAAGTTCCTCGCCCTGATAAATATAAGGTGTTCCCTTCATAAAATGCAGACAGGTTGCAAGCATTTTTGCAGAGATCTCGCGGTACTCCTCACTGTCATTTCCAAATCTTGACACGGCTCTTGGCTGATCGTGGTTATCCCAGTAAAGACTGTTCCAAGCCACACCTTCAAGTCCGTCCTCCCACTTCTGAAATACCTTTTTGAGCTCCACCAGATCAACTGCCGTCACTCCATTTGCCATACTGTGTCTGTCCGAGATTGACATGCTCAAATGTAAAGATCATATCCAGCTCATTTTCGTTTGTTCCGGCATAGCGTTTTGCATCTTCAACGCCTGCTCCGGCACCTTCGCCAACTGTCATCCAGTCAAATCTGGAGATTACCTTTTCATTCATTTCTTTTAAATACTCATGCACACGCGGGCCATTGTTGACATAAGGAGAAGAATCACCGAATTTTTCATTGCCACGCACTACACCGTCCGGGAAACGCTGGTCTTTTGATATCATCGTAATGACATCCATACGGAATCCGTCAATGCCGCGCTCACCCCACCAGGTCATCATGTCATAGACTTCCTGTCTGAGTTTTGGATTTTCCCAGTTGAGATCCGGCTGTTTTTTTGGAAAACATGTGAAGATAATACATATCTGTTGTCTGATCGTACTCCCATGCGGATCCACCAAAACAGGAACCCCAGTTATTCGGTTCTTTTCCGTCCTTTGCCTCGCGCCAGATATAATAATCACGGTACGGGTTATCTTTACTTTTTCTGCTCTCCACAAACCACTGATGCTCATCGGAACTGTGGTTGACGACCAGATCCATGACGATCTTAATGCCAAGTTTGTGTGCCTCGGCAAGCATTTCATCGAAATCTTCGAGTGTACCAAACTCCGTCATGATATCCCTGTAATCACTGATATCGTAACCGTTGTCATCGTTCGGGGACTGATAGACCGGAGATAACCAGATCACGTCAATTCCCAATAATTTTAAATAAGACAGCCGGCTCTTAATGCCGCGAAGATCGCCGACACCATCACCATTGCTGTCCATAAAGCTGCGCGGATAGATCTGGTAGACTACCGCTTCTTTCCACCATTTTTTTCTTCCATAGGAATCCTCCATTCCTGCGCCGGTTTTGCGCATACACTATTTACCTTCCTGCTATATATCTGGCTCATATACATATTGAATCAAGTCGTCTCCCTTACTACAAGTGATACCGGCAGAGTAGTGCGGTTCGGCACAAGTTCCCCGTTACCGGAGCGGACGAGCAGTTCCACCGCCATTTTTGCCATCTCTTTGATTGGCTGATGGATCGTCGTGATCGGCGGCGTTGTTAATGATGCAATATTGACATCATCGAAACCCACGATCTTCATCTGCGACGGCACATCAATGTTCAAATTATGGCACACCTGAAGAAGCTGCGCTGCGATCAGATCACTGCTGGCAAAAATTCCGTCTGTATCCGGGTTTTCCTTTAGCAGTTTTTCGAGAATCTGATGGTATTCGAGATGATTATATTCAAAGGCCGTGGTATCTGCGATCTGGTAAGAAACCTTCTGTTTTTCACAGACTGCACGGAAACCAACTGCACGCGCATCCGCAGGCATGGCAGTTTCATGGACACCGCTGATGTGGATCAGATGTTTACATCCGCAGTCAATCAGATGCTGCGCTGCAAGACGTCCGCCCTGCTCATTGTCACACTCCACCTCCGCTGTTCCATTTTCAAGATAACGCTCAATCGTGATCAGCGGCACATTTAATCCGGTAAACTTTTCCACGCCGACCGTTCCACTGCAGAGAATGACTCCCGCCACGCGGTTGCTCGTGCACATTTCCATGTACTCCCATTCTTTTTCATTTTTCTCCTGGGAGTTAAACAGTAAAATCTTATGGTCATAATGATACGCCTGACTCTCCAAATTACTGATCAGCTCCGCAAAATACGGATGTCTGATGTGCGGCACGATCACACCGATCGTGTTCGTCGTCTGTTTGGAAAGCGAACGCGCTACTTCGTTCGGGCGGTAATTGAGCTTCTTCATCGCCTCATATACTTTTTTCTCGTTTCTTCGCTGATATATCCACGGTTATTCAGCACACGGGAAACAGTGCTTACGGTAAGCCCTGTCTCCTTTGCCACATCCTTTAAGGTTGCCATACTTCCTCCCCGAAAACCTGTATCTTCTCTATGCTGCCCTTTTCCATGCAAAATTTTTCTGCAATTTCAGGCAGTTCAAATATACCTGTGATTGTACCACAATCTGCAGTCACTTCAAGAATCACATCATCAAAAAGCAGAGAAAAATCACGGATTCCGACACCTGTTGCAAATGTTTCTTCACCGATTTTTAACTCTCCGGTTTTTGCATTGTATACAAAGTCAGTCTTCTGGTTGATGCAGGCACTTAAAATGTCCTCTGACTCTGCGCGGGTAATCTGAATTTCCGTTGCTGTGTCCGGTGCAAATTTCCACTGAAATAAATCCTTTGCTGACACATGTTCATCTGCAACTTTTGCTGCAGTGTCTGCCATCAGTGCCTCATTTTCAGTATCCTGCTGCCGGACATTTTTCATTGTACTGTCATACACAGGTTTCCTGCTGTCATCATACTCCCTGACCGGTTTCTGTCTGAGCACTTTTTCACCGTTCTTATATGCAACGGAAAACTCCCTCGGCAGTCCCATCGCCCCGGTATAATTTCTTCCGCGGTTTGGAAATCTGAGCCACGGAACTGAGATCACACGATTTCCTGTATTGCTGTAAGTCTGCGCCGCATAAGCTATCTTATTAATGTATGCCGCATGACGCACACCATCGGTCTGAAATTGATATCCATCAAACTCTCCCCAGAAGTAAAAACCGTCTGCGCTCCAGAACATCCAGGTCTCATTTCCTTTTTCATCTTTCAGGCATACCAGATCCGGACATTCCCACGCCTCTTTGAATGTCAGGCGGTCGGTCTGTTCCCATTTTAGCAGATCGGTGGAACGAAAAATGCCAAAATCATTTTCCTCTAACCACAGTGTCATGATATAGGCACCGCTTTTTTCATGCCAGAACACCTTCGGATCACGGTTTTCTTTACAAACCGTCGGAAGCACACCTTTGTCAATTTTATGGAGTGTCTCCCCGCCATCCGTACTGTATGCAATGCGCTGGGTAAACTGTTTCCCTGCGCTCCATTTATTATTATTTCCGGCTGCCGTATAGAAAAATACCAGCGCATCTTCCGGCAGTCCGAGCATCTTACGATCATTTACAATACCGCTTCCGGAAAACATCGTTCCGGTCTCATCCGGGAAAAGTACATCATCCTTCTGCTCCCAGTGCAGTAAATCCCTGCTTACCGCGTGTCCCCAGCTCATATTTCCCACTGCACATCAAACGGGTTATGCTGGAAATACAAATGATACACGCCCTCTGCATACACAAGGCCATTCGGATCATTCATCCATCCGGTCTGCGGTGTAAAATGAATCGAAGGGCGGCGGAAAGCCTCACCCTGCGTAGCACGGAGAGATTTTTCTTCCGTTTCAGGTACGTCCTCATTTCTGATTCCGTCAAAGAAAGCTTTCCTAAGATCCCCTCTTAGAATTAGTGTTTTATCGGTAAATTGCTTTACCGGAAAACGGGCATAATAACTGACAGGGTATGTTTCATCCTCTGCCTCTCCCGCCGGGATCTGAAACTCAAACAGCTTTGTTTCGCTGTTATCCTCCCGGCAGAATATCTCAAGCATACGGTTGTTTTTTTTGCCGCCAAACGGCAGCTCGCCATACGTGGCACAGACCGGAATAAACAGCCACCCTTTTTTGATGTATATTTCCTTTTCCATGTCTTACAACCTCCTACTTATATTTTTCCTTTTTAACCAGCACTTGTAAGCACATAACATCTTTCACTGGTCAGCATATTTTTGCATTTTTCTTATTCGTACTACTGATAACGTTGACACCCTATTGTGCAATTATCTTCAAAACGCACGAACTTCTCCGTCTTCTGTATAAGTGATCTCAAACTTCTTCGCCTTAAAGTCAGCGGAAAGTTTTGCCCACGCATCACCGTTTCTTCGCACGATCACAAGCTTATCATCGTCACTGGTTTCGAGTTCAAACGTTCCATCGAATGCCGGGTGAGCATTACGGAATTCCATCATGCGCAGAAGTTCTGCCACGACCGGACGTTTTACTTCCGCATCGATCTCTTCTTTTGTATAGTAATGACGGTTGATGTTCCGTCCCACTTTCGTCTCTTCCAAAAGTTTTAAGTCATTCTTTCCTGCCAGCAGTCCGACATAGTAAACCTGCGGGATACCCGGTGCAAAGAACTGAACCGCTCTCGCTAACAGATACGCATCATCCTCATCGCCAAGTGCGGAATAATAAGAACAGTTGACCTGATAAATGTCAAGGTTATTGTACGCTGCGGTATTATAGATTTTCTTGACATTTGCACCAAACTTAAAGATATCTTCCTTGGTGCGCCCGATCTCCTCATCCGGCAGCAGATCTTTAACATCTACCACACCGATTCCGTCATGCGTATCAAGTGTCGTGAACTGTTTGCGCGGGCAGATCTCAAACCAGTGTTTTAAATACTGTGTCTGTCCATAGTATAATGCATTAATGAGCAGCATTGGAAGTGCAAAATCGTATACATAGTAATCTTCTTTTGCGATCTTCTCCTGCATCGTGTAATGCTCATGAATTTCCGGTAAAAGTGTAACTCCGTAAGGTTTTACGATATCCTCACACTCTTTTAAGAACTCCCATACATCCGGCTCAATGAAAAAGCAGCTTGTTCCGGCTTTTTTTGTTGCATAGGCAAATGCGTCGAGACGGATCATTGCAGCACCATGCTCACACAATGTTGTTAAGTTGTCGCGGATAAAACGCTTTGCCGTCTCAGATTTACAGTTGATATCGATCTGCTCTTCATCAAACGTGCACCATACTTTTTCAGATGTTCCGTCTGCAAAATGTGCCTCCACATACGGTGCACGCGGCTTTCTTTTGTAGATTGCATCCACCTGCTCCTCGGTCGGCTCCCCGTTTTCCCAGAAATCTTTGTAGCGGATGAACAGGTCATGATACTCAGATGCATCTTTTTTCTCCAGAAAGTCTTTGTAATACGGGCTCTGTGCCGAAATATGATTGATCATATAATCAAACATCAGGTAATACTTTTCTGCCAGATGTTCCACGTCGTTCCAGTCACCAAATGCCGGATCGACTTTGTGGTAATCCATCGGTGCAAATCCCCTGTCTCCCGAAGAAGGAAGAACGGAAGGATATGGATCCCTCCCACTGCTTTTTTAAAATATTTATCTAAATCTCGTTTAAATCTGCCAGATTATGTCCCATCGAATCCGAATAAGTAATCAGCATACATTTGTTTTCCAACTTTTTCATATCAATCTCCATTTCTGCATAAAATCCTGTTTTATGCTCACCACCATTTCACTGCTGTCACTTCACAGGAATAATACTCTTTTATGATTTCACCGCGCCGGCTACCACGCCATCGATGATCTCTTTCTGCAGGAACAAATATAATACCAGAATCGGGGCAACGGTAAGTACCAGTGCTGCCATGATCACACCGTAATCGGATGAGTAAGTTCCGTAGAAAGAATAAGTCGATAACGGAAGTGTATATAAGTTTTTCTTTCCAAGTACCAGTGACGGAAGCAGATAGTCGTTCCAGAATGCCAGTACGTTTAAGATCACAAGGGTTGCCGTGGTCGGTTTCAACAGCGGAAATACGACCTTGAAAAATGTCTGTACATTGGTACATCCATCCAGATAAGCTGCCTCTTCGAGTGAGATTGGGATACCGCTCTTGATAAATCCCTGATAAATGAATACTGACATACTCAACGCAAAACCTGTATGCATAAAGATCAGTGTCAGTCTGTGGTTTAACAAATGAAGCCCGGAACCATAAATGGAAACTAACGGATCATGATCGCCTGGAATGGAATGATCATGGATGCTGCCATCAGTGCAAAGAATACTCTGGAAAATGTATTTTTTGCACGGGTAAAATAATATGCCACCATGGATGCAAAAATGATGACGAGCAATGTGCTTAACCCAGTGATAAACAGGGAGTTTCCAAACGCTTTTATGAATTCCATTTTCTCAAATGCTTTTGTGTAGTTTGCAAGTGTATATCCCTTTTCTGTGATAAGGGAAAATGGATTCTTGATGATATCACGTTTCTGTTTAAAGGAGTTTAACAGCACCAGAATGAACGGTACCATATAAAGCAGGAATAAAACAATGATCGCTGTAAATCCAACAACATCCAATACACGGCGTTTTGTTCCGCCTACTTTTGAATTTCTGCTCATTATGCCTCTACCTCCTTCTTCTTTCCGATATAGATCTGCGCACCGCTGATACATGCAACAATAATAAATAAGATCAGTGCTTCAGCCTGGCCTACACCATAATTTCTGGACGTGAATGCCTTTTCATAGACATGCATCGCAACCAGTCTGGTGGAACCGTAAGGCTCACCGCCTGTCAATGTAAGGTTTACATCATAAACCATGAACGCTCTTGATAAGGTAAGGAACAGACAGATAACAAACGACGGCACCATCAGCGGTAAGATAATGCTCTTCATTTTCTGGAGACCAGTTGCCCCATCTATGCTGGCTGCCTCAAGCACATCTGTGGACAGCCCTGTGAAACCGGCGATGTAGATTAACATCATATAACCGGATAATTGCCAAACTGTAACGATCACCATGGACCAGAATGCTTTATTCGGATCTGCTAACCAGGAAGTGGAAAATAATCCCCAGCCTGTGCTCTTTCCCATGTTCACAAGCACTCTTGAAAATACGAACTGCCAGATAAATCCAAGTACGACACCACCGATCAAATTCGGTGTAAAGAAACCGGCACGGAAAAATTTCTGGCCTTTGATTCCGTTTGTCAGTGCATATGCTAAAAGGAATGCCACTGCATTGACTAAGATTACCGATAAAAGTACATATTTTAAAGTGAGTCCCATAGAGGACCAGAATGCCGTATCTTTAAATACGGAAATATAATTCTGCACGCCGATAATATTTTTACTTTGCTGACTCCATCCCAATCGGTCAGTGTCAGGTAAAAACCATACAGGAAAGGCAGTATAACAACTGCACAGAAAATCAGACATCCCGGCAGTGCAAAGATACATAGATTTTTAATTTTTTCTCCCGTTTTTCTACCCATAACCCTAATTCCTTTCTGATATCCCCACGGAAACTGCCATCATGCTTTTTCAGATGGCATTCCCGCAGAGATGATATATGGCTGTGATCCGTACGGTCACACTCAGATGTTTTTGTTTCTATTCTTTAGATACGATTAATTCTGTGATGTCCAGTAGTTGTCGATGTCTGCTGCAAGATCATCTCTTGTACACTGTCCGCCAAGATATTTCTGCATGGAAGCTCCAAGTACGCTCCAGTGGTCAGAAGGTGCGATAAAGCTGGATGAATAGGTGTTGCCTGCTGCCATTTTTGTCTGAATGTCTTTTCCAAGCGGATCTAATGCTTCATAAGTATTGTTTTTGCATGCCGGGATCACTGCTGCGTCTTCTACTAACATTTTCTGTCCGTTGTCAGAGTATACCAGCCAGTTGACAAATGCCTTTGCCGCCTCCTGCTGCTCCGGTGTGGACTGCTCTGCATCGATCATTAACTGTTTGCTTGCGCTTGCCTGAATACCGTTGTTTGCAAAATCAGAAGTATCATTTCCTAAAATATATGGAAGGAATCCATACTCATCACTGTCGGAAGCGCCTGCCTCTTTTAAGTTTGGCCAAGCCCAGCATCCATTGATCCAGAGAGCGGCATCACCGTCAGCTAAGAAGATCGGATCCTGATCATAAAGAGCACCTAAAGGATCCTCTCCGTTGATGTTATACTGGCTTAATAAATCAAAAGTATCCATGAACTCGTTGAATCTGTCATAATCTTCTGCCTTTAATGTGCCTGCTTTTAACTCGTCGATGACTTTGGCACTTCCCTCTGTGTTCCATCGTAGGATCATAGATAAATCCGAGTTGATGTGCACCTAAAGACCAGTCTTCTTTTGAGATAACGACCGGATTCTCCATGCCGCCTGCACGAAGGTTTTCAAGCAGTTCCTTTAATGCATCGTAGGAATTGATGGTGGATGGATCAAACTCTTCTCCTAAAGTATCCTCGATCGCTGTTTTATTGTAAATGATTCCACGTCCCTCAACACAGAGTGGGAAGCTGTATATCTTTCCGTCAACCTGTGTGGTCTGGTTTACACACTCTTTTACCCACTCTTCATCGGAGAGATCAACTGCATACTGGGAAGCAAGTGCAACAACGTCTGTGGCATCTATGATCGCCATTGTCGGTGCTGTTCCTGAGTTGTATGCGCTTGTAATTCTTGTATACGGAGACTCACCGGTTCCACATGCCTGAACCTCAAGCTCGATTCCTGTATCTTCTTTAAACGCCTCTGCCATATCTTCAAGTGCTGTCTGGATCTCAGCTTTACTGTTTAACATGGTGATCTGTGTTCCTGCCAGATCTGATGTATCAGTGCTTCCGGCACTCTCTGTTCCTGCTGCATCTGTGCTCTCACCGGCATCACTTTTGCTCTCTGCGCTATTGCTGCCTGCATTTGCTGTACCTGTACTGTTGTTGCTTCCGCAGCCTGCTAACATCCCCATTGTCATTGCTGCTGTCATGAATACTGCTACCACTTTTTTTGCTTTCATTGTTTTTCCTCCACTCTTTCATGATCTAAAATATGATTGGTTCCCGTTCCCATTTTACTAATTCTTTTTGGCTGTCCGTCATCGCTGTCCTTACTGTGCCCTTACTTTAACACTACTTTTTGTATATGTCAACCGGTTGACATGCGATTTGTTAGTTATAATCAAATAATCACTTCTGTTTTTGTACATATTCACAACATATATTTTGCATTTTTAATCATTTATTGGCAGAAAGGACTATTAAAGCCTTGTGTTTTATGTTAATCGGTTGACATTTCAAATTTTATCAATTCCGATTCCTGTTTATGGTACTGGAAAAACACACACCTATCATGCAAAGCAAAAAGAGGACCTCACAACTTAGTTGCAAAATCCTCTTTCCGGTGTGCCACACATTTTACTGTATGACGGGTATATTAAATTTATTTGGGAACTACTTACTGATCTTTATCTTCTTTGCACTGCTGAAACTTCCATAAACTTTTGCTCCTGTGGAATCTTTCTTATAAGCACGTACTTTTACATAATATGTCTTGCCTTTTGCCAATTTTCCAAGTGTTTTTGATGTGCCTGATATTGTTACTTCTTTACATTCTTTTTGAATTGCTTATCCGTAGAATAAACGATCTGATATCCGGCTGCACCTTCCACTTTCTGGACTGTAACTTTTGCTTTTCTTCCCGAAACAGCTTTCATTTTCTTAATTGCAGATTTCTTTACGGTCACTTTCTGCCATTTCGCATATAAAGTAAGATTCTTTTTGCTGCTCTTTGAGATTGTTTTAATTCTCTTTGTATACTTGCTGTCTGTATACCAGCCCTTAAAGACATATCCCTTTTTGGAAGCAGATTTTAAATTTACCTTTTCATTGTAATAATATTCCGGGTTTTTGCTGCTGTTTTTACCTTTTCCTAACTTATAGGTAATTTTATAACCTACCGTGATCTTACAGGACGCGCTTACTCTGCTTCCATCTTTTGCCGTTGCCGTGATCGTGGTCACACCATTTTTCAATGCTTTTACTTTTCCATGCTTATCAACAGTCGCAACTTTTTTGTTGGAAGATGTCCACTTAACGTCTTTAATATCTGCATCAGATGGTGAAACAACAGCCTTTAATGTAAGCGTTGCACCTTTTTTCATTCCGGCTTTTGTTTTATTTAACGTGATTTTTTTAACTTTTACTTCTTTCTTCTCTGTTTCCGGTTTCTTTTCTGTATCTTTCTCCGGAGCATTTTTAATTTCTCCAAGTTTTACAGTACCAAATACTTCCGGTTTAGACCATCCCATTCCTGTTTCATCGTTCCAGCTCAATGTACCAATTCTTTTGCCACTTGCATCAGCATCATTGATCTGAAATTCAAGTCCGATCTCATCTCCGGCTTTTGGTGTGATATCCGTCCATTTAAATGACGCCTCAACAACATATCCGTCAGAAGTTATTTTTGCCACAGACTTCATATTCTCTTCAAGCACTTTTTGCCATTAAATGAGTGATCATTTGCATAACTGATCCTGTACTGCTTGTCATCGTCTTCATAAGAGTTGGATTTTCCATTATTTTCGTCGATAAATACTTCTAAGGAATCCTGCTCCCATGCATCACCGTTGGTATTATTGAGGACAGGATCTTTGATCTCGGCATATACATAAAGATTGTCTTTATCCCAGAGTAACTTCGCATTTGCAGAAACATTGGAGCCGAGATTGATTGTAATCGGAATGGTTCCGGCATTATCCCATACCGTATCTTTATCTCCGTCTACGGTAACTGTACCATAGGCAGCTTTCTCCACCCCTGGTTTCATCGTTACTTTCGCGTAATATTTACTGCTTGTTCCCTGTTTTCCTGTCAAATCATTAAATGCGGCTGTTTTATCCCCATTTGTGACCACAACATCCATTCCGATCACTTTTGCAACGGAAAGTCCTGATAACGGTACCTTTATGGTTGCCTGATAACCATTTTCTACTTCTGCTGCCTCGCTTCTTTTTACCGTTACGGTCACTGGTGTGATGTCATCTTTTCCGGAATTTGCAGAATCCACATAAACAGCAACTGCATCATTATCATCTTTTACGGCATCTTCTACCGTAACCTGCACGGTAAGACCATCTTTATCCCACATCGAAATAAAGGAAGCCGTGATATCATTCTGCATGATACTGTATGTCTTTCCTGTCACTGCATCACCTTTTTTCTCTGCAGCAACTACATCCTGAATTGACGGCTGGAGTCTGGATGCATCTACATACGCCCAGTACGCAGGTTTTGCTTTATAATTTCCATCAAAAAGCAATGGGCACTGCGCAGAGCCGTCTGCACCACCACCAACACCGGACTGTTCATGTAACCATGAATTTGGCTCGATGACCCCCCATACGGTCAATCCGGAAACGTTCGAACCATCTGCTTTTAAGCCTTTGATCGCATCGAATAACTGTTTATGGCAATATGCAATTTTAGTATACTCGCTCTCTTTTGTTGCCATACCTGATGTATAAGATGCACTTGATTTAAAATCAAGCTCTGTAAGCTGTACTTTTCCTGCAGCTTTTGCATATTTTTCAGCCACTGTTTTAAACTGCGTGGCAGAAAAACTATCCACACTGTAATGTGCCTGCATGCCAAATGCATCCAGTCTGGTTCCATCGGCAGCCGTTACATCATTGATGAGTTTTACAATACCCTCACATTTTGTATTATCCGTCTCACCAAAATCGTTGTAATAAAGCTCTACATTTTTCGGTGCATACTGGTTTGCATATCTGAAGGCATTGATGATAAATTCGTTGCTCTTATATACATGCCACCAGCTTGAATTATTTCCATGACGGATCTCATCGAGACTTTCCGCTGCACTCACGGTATCTGTACGATAAGAGTTTCCAATGACAGCCTCATTTACAACATCCCAGCCATAAAATAATCCGTCATATTTTCCATTTGCAGCTTCCCCGAAGTAATGGTCAAAGACACTTGAAATAAACCATTCAAGACGGCGGTTCATGGTCTCTTTGTCCACATAAGGTTTGGTTTTATCATAATTTTCATGGAAAAACCATTCCTGTGTCTGGGAATGCCATACAAGGACATGACCACGGATACGGATTTTGTTATCCGGATTTTCATTATTCCACTCACAGATTTTATTTATTAATTTATCTGCACGTGAAAAGTCCAAGCTGTCACCGGCTTCATTTACGACCGGGACTTCAAGATCCTGTCCTTTAAATTGAATCGTCTTTGTGTTGACTTTATCCTCTAACTGATAGTTGAACAATGCATCCGGTTTTAATTCGTTTCCAAATGTAACCGCATTAAAGTGTTTTTCCACCAGTTCCATCAGCGTATCATCATTGATCTCATCACCGGTCACTGCTGTGCCGGCAACTACATCATTGCCTAAAGCAGCTTTCACACTTTCTTTCCAGTCCGGGATGTCCTTCTCAATAGATGGCTTTTCTCTTTCAATCTTATTCATGGACACACCGGTCACATAGTAAGTCCCTTTTACGCAATCGCCCTGTCCATAGTTGGTTCCCTGTTCTATAATACGGATGACCACCTGATCTGCAGCTTTCGGTATTTTGAAAGTTCCCTCATATTTTGTCCATTCTCCAGCTTTTAATGTCTTTGTACAGTCTCCTGACAAAATACCTGCTGAATAACTTCCAAGATATGTTGCCTCACCACCGGAAACATAGAATGGTGCAAACTCCACATTTCTCTGCTCTTCCGGAGCATCTTTGTAATCATCGGACAATTTCGCCCAGAATGAGAATTTGTATGTTTCCCCTTTTTCAACCGCATCCGTGATATCCTGCGAAAAACAATCCCCAGGGGTGGCAGTTTCCTGATTACGTGTAAGTACACCGTATGTTTTAAGACCGGAATCTGCGATTTCTTCTTCCTCTGCTGCAACTGAAACAACCGATTCTCCGGCTGCACTGTTCCATGACTCCGCCGCTTCGGACGCTGCAAAATCACCGTTTTTTATAATATTATCCCCCAGTTTTGCATCGCCTGCTCCTGCTTTCAGTTCAAAGGTCACGCTCACAAGACTTACCGTTGCATTTTCCGGTTTATCTTCCGTTATCATGATTCCGACTGCATCAATAGTGCCATCCCCCGATGGATTTATCGTATACTCCGTCTGTCCGCTTAATCCGTACTGTGTATTAGCTGCTGTTGCATCATCTCCACCGTTGTATACTTTCAGACTGATCGGTACTTTCTGATCCGCCACCTGAAATGTAACAGCATTCACCTGTGACATTTCGATACTCTCCGGCAACGTCCATTTCACCTGATTATACTGTTTTGCAAAAGACAATTTCCACTGTCCATCTGCGAGTTCATAATCCGCGTCTCCCCATGCCACTTTCAGCTGATCTGCAGTAAAAACTTTTTTTACCCCTGAATTTTCGTTTTCATCTGCATAGACAACTGCATTTTCAAGATATGGTGTCAGCACCGGTCCTATCCCGGTAAAGACCATAGCACTGCACAAGGCTGCGCATACCCCTGCTTTCCAATTTCGTTTCAAACCCCGTTCTCCTCCTTTTATATATTTTCTACCGTTACAAATTTATGTTAGCAGAAGAAAATATTAAAAATAGAGGAATTTTTATAGAAAAAAACCGGACAAATAATAGAGTACACTCTCTGCAGACATCCATTATCATGAGTTAAAAAAGTGGAGAATCCTGCAAAAAACAAAATTCTCCACTTTCTATCATGTTTTTACCACATGACATATATTATAAATTTACTTTTTGGGCTACTTACTGATCTTTACCTTCTTTGCACTGCTGAAACTTCCATAAACTTTTACGCCTGTGGAATCTTTCTTATAAGCACGCACTTTGACATAATAAGTCTTGCCTTTTGAAAGTTTGCTTAAGGTTTTTGATGTTCCTGTCACTGTCTCTTTCTTTACAGCTCCCTTTTTCACAACGACTTTTTCCCATTTTGCATATACAGTAATGTTCTTTTTACTGTTCTTTGCGATCGTTGTGATTTTCTTTGTGTACTTGCTGTCTGTATACCAGCCTTTAAATGCATAACCTTTCTTTGAAGCTGCCTTTAAGTTGATTTTCTGGTTGTAATAATACTCCGGATTCTGGTCGTTATTTTTTCCTTTACCCAGTTTATAAGTGATCTTATAACCTACTGTGATCTTACAGGAAGCACTCACACCACTGCCGTCTTTTGCTGTCGCTTTGATCGTGGCAGTTCCATTTTGCAGTGCTTTTACTTTTCCGTTTTTGTCAACGGCAGCAATTTTTGTATTGGATGAGGACCACTTGATACCTTTATTTGTTGCTTTTTCCGGTGCGACAACAGCCTTCAATGTAAGGGTTTCACCTTTTTTCATTCCAGCCTGTGTCTTGTTTAATGTAATTTTATGGCTGTATCCTTCCCACTACCAGGCGGATTAGGAACTTTCATCCATTAGTGACGTGCGCCGCAAGGCGCACCAAAAAACACCGTGCCAGCGTTTCAAACGTCTGCACGGTGTTTTATTCATCACATATTGTTATTCACTATGAGTTTACTCGCTGCGAATTTATTCGCTGCGAATTTATTCGCATACGTACGGCATTAATGCAACGTGACGAGCTCTCTTGATAGCTACTGTAAGAGCTCTCTGATGTTTTGCACAGTTGCCTGTGATACGACGAGGAAGGATTTTTCCTCTCTCAGAGATGTATCTCTTTAATTTGTTTGTATCTTTGTAATCGATTACGTTATCTTTTCCACAGAAAACGCAAACTTTTTTTTTTCTTCTATGCATTGGGCGTCTCTTCATTGGTGCGCCATCTTTGTCTGCTGCTTTATTGAAAGCCATGATAATTACCTCCTGTTGTTATCGTAAACCGCTATGTGAACCCACATCACGATTTCCATTAGTTAAATGGTAACTCTTCATCAATTCCATCCGGAATATTCATGAAGCCATCACCTGCTGCACTGCTCGGTGACGGTCTGTCGGAAGGATTAAAACCGGAGTTATCTCCACCGCCGCTGGCATTCTTGCTTTCTGCAAACTCTACGTTCTCAGCAACAACGTCCGTCGTGTAAACACGCTGTCCGTCTTTGTTGGTGTAGCTGCCAGTCTGAATACGGCCTTCCAGAACGAATTTTGTTCCCTTACGTCCGAATCTCTCCAAAAACTCTGCTGTTCTGCCAAATGCAACACAGTTGATGAAATCTGTATTCTGATCATCTCCGTCACGACGGAAACGACGATCTACTGCAAGTGAAAATCTTGCAATCGCAGTGGCACTCTCGCCTGGGAATAACGGATCTCTGCGTCCCTGGTCAATCTTCCCATAAGAATAACTTTGTTCATATACGATTCCTCTCTTCTATCAAACAAACCGTTGTCAGTTCAAAGAATCTTATTTCTCGTCTTTTCTTACTACTAAGAAACGAAGAACATTGTCCATGATGCGGACATCGCGCTCAACCTCTGCCGGAACAGTAGATGCAGCGTCGAACTGGATAAAATAATAGAAAGCTTCTGACATCTTCTGGATCTCATATGCTAATTTCTTCTTACCAGCCTCTTCTACTTCTGTTACGTTACCACCGGCACGAGTGATGTACTCTTTTGCCTTCTCTACGGTAGCTGTTCTCGCATCGTCTTCGATCTTTGCACTAACAACAAGCGCTAATTCATACTTATTCATGCGAATTTTCCTCCTTTTGGTCTCTGGCCCGCTCTCATATGAGTGAGCAAGGAATTTAATAATATATCACGAAAATATATTCTATCATAGGAATCAACTGATTGCAAGAACTTTTTATTCGCAGTTAACATATCTTAATCCGTTTCTTTTTTGCGGATCTCTCTCGTATTCTTCTCGACAAGCTTTCTTGCGATCATAATCTGGTGCCCGCAGCCTAAGCATTTCAACCTGAAATCTGCACCCACGCGCAGGATCTCCCATTCACTGCTGCCGCACGGATGCTGCTTTTTCAACCGCACCACATCACCAACTTCATATTTATCCATAAATCCTCTCTATTCTCCTATACTATTTATTCTGCGAGCAATTTGCTGCATCAATTGCGATCACAAGCATCATTCCAAGCAGTTCATCTCCGGGATTGGTGAAATCGATCGCATAAGTATCACCCCAGTGGAGTAATTGTTTTGAAATATGAATAATGGAACTGCAGCCGGAATATACATCATAATCCCAGCCAAGGAAATCTCCCTCCACACGCCATCCATTAAAATCAATATCATATTTCGGCTGGAACAGGGTAAACTGTTTTTCGATCTGTCCTCTTTTGATCCCACCTGTTTCAATTTCAAAGACCGGAAGAAGATTAAACAGCTTCTGACGGATCATTCCAACCTCAACATGTGCCGCATCATAGACATGGATCTGATGTCCAAGTGCAAACACCTCTGCCCTGACAAAATACCGTACATTGCCCTCCTCATCATAGACATCATAAGTATCTGACCATGAAAACACTCTCTGTTTTATCAGTAAACGCATACATTCTCCTTTTTAGATGTTTAAAATAGTACTTGCTCTGTTTACCGGATCTGTGAAAACACCTCACCAAGCCCTGCCTGGATTAAAAGATCTGCTCTGCCATCCATCGGTGTTGTAGATTTATTGATAAGCACCAGCTTGTTTCCCCGGTAATAGTCGATCAATCCTGCAGCCGGATATACTGCCAGCGAAGTTCCACCAATGATAAGCACATCTGCATGGCTGATATAAAATACAGCATCCTCTAAGGTCTGCTGGTTCAATCCCTCTTCATAAAGCACCACATCCGGTTTGATCTTACCTCCACACGCATCACACAGCGGAATCTCTGTACCGGATTTTAAAATATATTCCGCATCAAATCCTTTTCCACACTTCTGACAGTAATTGCGATGCACGCTGCCATGCAGCTCTAAAACACGCCTGCTTCCTGCCATCTGATGCAGTCCGTCAATGTTCTGTGTGATGACAGCTTTTACCTTGCCCGCAGCCTCTAACTCTGCAAGTTTCTGGTGTGTCACATTTGGTTTTGCATCAAGACATAGCATCTTATCACGGTAAAAACGGTAAAATTCTTCTGTATGTCTCATATAAAAGGTATGACTTAATATCGTTTCCGGTGGATAATCATATTTCTGATTATAGAGTCCATCCACACTCCTGAAGTCAGGGATGCCACTTTCGGTAGAAACACCTGCTCCCCCAAAAAATACAATATTATCTGACTCCTGTACCATTTCTAAGAACTTTTCTATATTTGACATGATCAATCCTTTCTCAGGACAAACTGTCCCACCAGTTCATTTAAAGACACTGCCTGTGCAGACAGCTCCTCACTGGTTGCAGATGATTCCTGTGCTGCTGCAGAATTTGACTGAACCACCTCTGAGATCTGGTTTACCCCTGATTCTGCCTGTTCCATCGCTCTTGCCTGCTCTGCCGACTGTTCGCTTAACATCTTTGATTCCTCAGCGATCTCTTTGATTCCCTCAACTACTTCCTCTAATGCCGCAGAAGCGCTTTCTGCCGCCTTATTCCCCTCTGCGATCTCCTGCAGGGAACCTTCGATCAGCTGGCTGGTATCAACTGCTGACTGCGCACTCTGCTCTGCCAGTTTCCTGATCTGGTCCGCAACAACCGCAAATCCTTTTCCCGCTTCCCCTGCACGGGCAGCTTCGATCGCTGCATTTAAGGATAACAGATTCGTCTGGCTTGCAATATCTTCGATATCAGAAATAATATTTTCGATTTTGGTTGATGTCTCATTGATCCGTCCCATAGCATCCGTCAAAGCCGTCATCTGTTCGCGGCTGTTATCTGCCTGCTTTGCATACTGGCTTGCTTTCTGGTGCGATGCCTCAAGCTTTTCTGCCGTGGCATTGACATTGTCCGTAATGTTCGTGATCGTTGCCGTCAGTTCTTCCACGGAACCTGCCTGGTCTGTTGCCCCTTCTGCCAGTGCCTGTGCAGATTCTGCCAGATTTTCAGAACCAGCAGAAACCTGTTTTGAAGCATCTTCAACCTGCTGTAACGTACTGTTCATCTGACGGTTCATCTTTCTCATGGCATCTTTTAAGGCTACAAATTTTCCGACATATTTATCTTCGATCCTGGTTCCGACAGCATAATTACCAGCCGCCATTTCTCCTAACAGCTCCCCTGCATCCGTAATAATCAGGTTCAGATTATGCGCCATCTGTTCCGCTTCTAAGATCATCTCTTTGATCTCGTCATCTGCCTCGCTCTCCGGGAACGGGCTGTCAAGATCACCTTCTGCAAATGATTTCAGACGTTCTGCCAAAGCTGTCAGAGGCTTTTCTATATCTACAGCCATCGTATTTCCGATACGGATGGAAATCACAATACAGACCACGATCACCGCTATGATCACGATCATAAATATGAGCTCCATATTATGTAATGATGCCTTTGATGCATCACCCTTTTGTACATTCAGATCCATCAGTGTTGCCAGATCCTGATAAATTTTGTCATACTGTGGTGAGAGTTCACCGGTGTCGATTTCCTGTGCTTTTAAATAACCATCATCCGAAGATGATGTTGCAAGCTCTAAAACTTCTGCATCAATATCCCAATAGCCGTCCAGATCCGTAACTAACGTATTATATGCCTCTTTTGCCTGTGGGAAAACCATGGTACTTTCTATGTCTTTCAGATATGTTTCAAAGGCTTCCTTTTTCTGATCATGCAGCGATACCTGTGCCTCGATCATGTCCTCCTCATCATATCCAACAACAGCACGCAGGCGCTTCTCGTCTCTGAAAATGTAACCATTGCCTTACCGATATCTCCCTGCGAGAATCCATAATTAGTCATCGCATATTCATATCGGCCAGACGCGACCAGCATTGCAATAATTCCAAGCACTGCTGCGATCGTCGCAATGCCTGTTACCATTTTAAATCCGGTATTTAACCGCTTTTTTATCTTCATGTCTTTCAGCTTTTGCATAACCGTTCACCTTCCCTTTTGTAATATACCTTTAACATGCATAATTTTAGTATATTTTCGATGCATTTTCAAGGTTTGCCACCCACGATACTGCTAAATTTTATCATCAAAAAACAGTAGTCTAGCAATCTGCCTTCTGCAGCTCTAAACTACTGTTTTTAGTTGCGGGAACAGGATTTGAACCTGTGACCTTCGGGTTATGAGCCCGACGAGCTTCCAGACTGCTCCATCCCGCGATATTGCAACAGAACAAATGCCCTGTTCGTTACATAACATTATTATAGACCTTTTTTTCTTTTTGTCAAATCATTCCTGCCAGCACTACGCTCGCAGCCATTCCTGCTGCCGTTGCAGCCAATGCCCCGGCAAGCGTATACCGGCTTTTTTTAATCTTTACACTCATGAAATAAACAGACATCGTGTAAAAAATTGTCTCCGTGCTTCCGAGCATGATCGACGCCATCCGCCCAAGCAGCGAATCCGTCCCATACTCCTTATAAATATCTAAAAGCAAACCTGTTGCCGCCGAAGATGAAAACATTTCACAACAGCAAGTGGAAGCAGTTCGGACGGGAATCCGATCTTTTCTGTGAAAATAGCACATACATTTGAAAAACATTCCAGAAATCCGGACGCACGCAGGATTCCAACAGCAACCATCAGTCCGATCAGTGTTGGCATGATCCCTATGACTGTTTCAAATCCGTCTTTCGCTCCCTCGATAAACTCTTCGTAGATATTGTGCCTGCACAACAGCCCATATCCGATAATCAAAAAATCAGAAGTGGTATCATGATATCGGATAAAAACATCATTATCTGCATAGGACACTTCCCGAAGCTGCTGTTAGTTTATTATATGTATCAACGATTCACATTATTCATGCGATTTTCGCGCCAGCCGTTCATAATCCTCCTGCGGCATCGGTTTTGCGAAATAATATCCCTGAATATAATTACAGCCAAGTCTCTTTAGCATCTGTACCTGTTTCTTTTCTTCAACGCCTTCTGCAATGACCGGCATATCCAGCGCTTTTGCCATCTGGATAACTGCCGCTAAGATCTTTTCTCCGCGCCCATCATCTTTGCCTTTGGAAAGAAACTTCATATCAATTTTCAGCACATCCAGATCAATGTCCTTTAACACGTTCAAAGATGAATATCCGCTTCCAAAATCATCCATCAGAATTGTAAATCCTGCCTTGTGCAGATAATTCACCGCATTTAAGATGACATTTTCCGTATCGGAAAAAACACTCTCCGTCAGTTCTAAGTGCAGGTACTCCGGTGGTATCCGGTATTTTTCCACAAGATTGACCAGTGACTCTAAAAAATTGGGATTATAAAGGTTGACACGGGAAACATTCACAGAGATCGGATCCGGCTTACGTCCTGCTCTTAACGCCGTGGCAATAAGCTGGCAGACCTGATCCCACACATAATAATCAAGTTTTATAATAAAACCGTTCTTCTCGAAAACAGGTATAAACTCTCCCGGTGAAACCATCGTCCCATCCGGTTTTTCCAGCGTACAAGTGCTTCCGCGCCACGCGGCGTATAACCATCTAACTCATACTTCGGCTGAAAATAAACGACAAACTGTTTTTCCTCAAGTGCCGTATCCATTTCGTTTATGATCTGCTGCTCCCGCTGCATCTCTTTTCCCATCTGTTCCGTGTAGAGTGCCTCATGATGCATATACTGCCCCTTGCATTCCTGTGCCGCAATTACAGCATGCTCATAGATTGCCGATACCTCCATCTCCTTGTCCCGGATGATATAACATCCCGCCGACGTCTCAAGATAACAGCGCAGCTCCCCGTTTTTCTTCACCTGTTCCCGGATCTTCTGGGCGATCAGCAGTGCATCCTGTTCTTTTTCTACCGCAACACAGATTCCAAAAACATCGGAATTTAATCTGCCATAAGTATACGTCTTATATGCACTGAGTACACCGCAGATATTGTGCGCCATACATCTTAACAGACGGTCTCCTTCTGCCGCACCATAGAAAGAATTGATCATTTTAAACCGGTCAATATCCAGCCGGATAAATGCAAATGTCTCATCCTTACTGTCATCCAGCATCTCCCTCGTCTTCTGGTAAAACATCTGACGGTTATAAATTCCTGTCAGGGAATCATACTCTAAAAAGTGCTGTTTGCTCCTTTTGATAGCGTTCATGACACGAAACCAGATGATCTCCCGGTGGAATGACTTCGGTATAAAATCCCATACCCCATACTCCAGACAGCGTTTTTCATTTTCCACATTGTCTTCCGTTGTCGCAATGACGATCGGAATATACTTATATTCGCTGTGTTTTTTGAATTCCTCCAGGAAAGCAAATCCATCCATTACAGGCATAATAAGATCCAGTATAATTGCCGCTACCGAAAGTCCTTTATCCTTTTTCAGATACTCCAGTGCCTTTTTCCCGTCTTCTGACTCTACGATCTGATAAGCTTTACGGAAAATATCAGCCAGGGACTGCCTGTTGAGCTTATTATCATCTACAATCAAGATCTTATTTTTTTCATTGGTATCCCTCACTTTCTCTGAGGATTTGTCTTACACATAAATCTATTCTTATTATAATGTCTTTTATCAAATAGTACAACGAATTATTTGTCAGATTTTGTAAATATTTTGTCTGATTTTACAAAAAATAATCGCAGTCAGTGTACTGCATGTCGTTGCGATCAGTGCCGGACCGACGATCTGCGCCGGATTCACACTTCCATACTGGCTGCGGTAGGCAATAATGTTTACCGGTATGATCTGAAGGGATGAAATATTGATGATCAAAAATCACACATCTCGTTGCTGGCGGTCCGCTCCCCTTTTTTTACTGTGCCATCTGAAAATGCTTTCTTTCCACGCTCTTTTTCTAATTCCGCCAGCGCCTCCATCGCTTTTAATCCGGCTGGTGTTGCTGCCCATCCCAGTCCGAATATATTTGCAATCATATTGGTGGCAATATATTTATTTGCCGGATGATCTTTTGGAATATCCGGGAACAGAAAATGCAGCACCGGCGCAAGACGCCTTGACAATCCTGCAATGATACCTGTTTTTTCAGCGATTTTCATCAGTCCAACCCAGAAAGACATCACTCCCATCATGGTAATACAGAGTGTTACCGCCTCTTTTGCCGAGTCAAGCGCTGCCTGCGTAACCGCCGGAAGTGTGCCGTGAAATGCAGCAAATACAACGCCTGTCAAGATCATAAATGCCCAGAGATAATTCATATGTACCTCTCCGGTTTTTCTTTTATTTTATTTCTATATGCCGCCATATATGTACCATTATTCATATAGAACTTTTTCGGTTATTTTTTCTAAATGTCAACATATATATCACTAACACCTGGATTTTTGAACTGAGGTATTTTATCTTGATATGGTTTTCTGATATTTTTCACAAATTTCCACGCTTAAGCCGGATATCCACACTTTTTCTCATTTTGCTGGTCGTTTTCCCCACAGTTTTCTCAGACGGATGCGCTTTCTCCAGGCATGCTCCGGATCAGTCTGCCCGTATCTCTTCCGGATATGAACCGGATCAGGCAGATTCCGTTTCTTCTGAATCCACTGATAATGACAATCAACGCACAGACAGCTCATCCGCGAATGCCTTTGACGAGTTTTTACTGCAGCTTTTCCGCTCGGAGGCTGCCCAGAATACCATAAACCTTCATTTTTCCCTCTCCTCCCCGGAATCTTACGGAATCACAGAAGTTCCAATTTCACTTGGCAGTATTTCCAGTCAGGCATCAAAGGAAAACCGTGCAGCCCTGGAAAACACGACTGCCGCCCTAAAACGTTTGACCGCGAAAAACTTTCCAAACCCCGGCAGCTGACTTACGATATTTTGTCGGATTACCTTGCCATGGAGCAAAAGGGGACTGATTTTTCACTTTATGAAGAATACTTAAACCCTTCCTCCGGCACTCAGGCACAGCTTCCAGTACTTTATGAAGAGTATCGTTTTTCCTCCGAAGATGACATCAAAACTTACCTGAAACTGCTGCCCCTGACCGGTTCCTATTTTAACCAGATCATTGCTTTTGAAAAACAAAAAGCTGCCGCCGGGCTCTTTATGTCCGATGCCATCTGTAAAAGTGTGATCGAACAGTGTTCCCGTTTTGCAGACGATGGGGACGATCATTATCTGATCTTAACTTCAATAAAAAAGTGGATGCTTTTAAGGATCTGTCAGATGAACAGAAGACCGCCTATAAAAAACAAAATGAAAAGATTGTAAAAGAAGTGATTTTTCCCTGCCTATACTTCACTGGCATCTTCCTTAACCAGCCTGCTTGGCAGCGGAAAAAATGAAAAAGGGCTCTGTTATCTGAAACACGGCAGAGATTATTACGAATATCTCGTCTACGAAAATACCGGCTGTGCGGATTCGATTGCGGATATACAGACTATGATCGGTCAGAAAAGACTTTCTGATCTAAGTGAAGCGGCCGCCCTGACGGATTCAAATCCCTCTCTCTGGAAAGATGCACAGAAAGCTTCTCTTTCCTATGCAGAACCCGCCTCTGTTTTAGAACAGTTGAAAGAACAGATGCAGGCAGATTTCCCAAAGGCTCCGGATGTCTCTTACACCGTCAGTCCTATTGAGGAATGTATGGAAGATTATCTTGCACCGGCTTATTATATCACTGCACCAATTGATGATTACAATGCCAATTCAATCTATATCAATGCAAAAACGGATGCATCCACCATGCGGTATTTCACAACGCTCGCCCATGAGGGTTTTCCCGGCCACCTGTATCAGACGATCATGTCCTATCAGTCCGGACTGCCGGCGATACGCAGTATTTTAAACTATCCGGGATATGTGGAAGGCTGGGCGACCTATGTGGAGATGATGTCCTATCATTATGCCGGGCTGAGGGAGGATGCCGCAACGCTTCTCGCCTTAAACCAGTCTGCCCTTTTAAGCCTTTATGCCTCGACCGATATCGGCATCCATTATGACGGCTGGTCGCTTGCCGATACGATAAAATTCTGGAACGATTACGGGATCAGCGATCCGGACACCATTGCAGAGATTTACCGCTATATCATATCAGAACCGGCAAATTATCTCCGTTATTATGTGGGTTATCTGCAGTTTCTGGAATTAAAGGACTATGCAAAGGAAATCTTTGGCAGTGATTATAATGAAATCTCATTTCATCAGGCAGTGCTTTCGATCGGCCCGGCACCGTTTCAAATCGTAAAGGATTATCTGAAAGATTTTTACCAGAAGTGACGAATCTACTCTTCCTTCAGCAGTGCCTGATATACATCCCGTTTGCTCATGCCGCGGTCTTTTGCCACCAGTTTCATCGCCTCTTTGCGCGGTGTCCCCTGGCTTTCATATACCTGCATATGTTCCTCTAACGACATATCCTCCCAGGACTTTCTTGCCTCCTCGGCAAGTTCCTCGAAGGTTTTTCCATGAATCACGAGCACATACTCTCCGCGCGGCTCATTTTCACCATAATAGACAAGGCTGTCCGACAACGTCGTACGCATCTTTTCCTCATAGCGTTTTGTGAGTTCCCGGCAGATAGAGATCTGCCGGTCTCCGAGCGTATCATACAGTTCTTCTAATGTTTTGACCAGATGATGCGGCGCCTCATAAATGATGATCGTGCGCGTTTCGTCCTTTAATTCCTGTAAAATAGCGGCACGCTCTTTTTTATCCCGCGGTAAAAACGCCTCAAATGCGAAACGTCTTGTCGGAAGCCTGACATGGTAAGCGCCGTAATACATGCCGCCGCTCCCGGCAGGGAAGTCACTTCGATCCCTTCCTCATAACAGATGCGCACTAAATCTTCGCCCGGATCCGAAATTCCCGGCGTACCCGCATCCGTGATCAGTGCAATATTTTTTCCTTCCCGCAGTTTATCTACAAGCTGATAGGCTTTTTCTATTTTATTGTACTCATGATAACTCGTCATCGGCGTTTGATCTCAAAATGATTCAACAGCTTAATGGAATTTCTGGTATCTTCCGCTGCGATCAGATCCACTTCCTTTAATGTGCGAAGCACCCGGCAGGTGATATCCTCAAGATTGCCGATCGGTGTTGCACATAAATATAATTTTCCTGCCATCGTTCTCTCCATTTTCGGAATATTATGCTGATTCTTATTAGCACATTATAAAACCACTCCGTAAAATTGACAAGAAAATCCTGCGTTATACTAAGATAAGCTTTCATGTTCAATTAATTGATTCACCTTCCTGCGGAGTTCAATGAACTCATCCGTATCTTTGAGTGACAGATCACGATCATATGGCAGCAATACCGGAACCTCTGCCTTTACGGTTCCCGGTCTCTGTGTCAGCACATAAATTTTACTGGATAAAAAGACTGCCTCCTCTATATCGTGTGTGACAAAAATAACAGTCGGCTTTTCCTCCTGCCAGATCTGGCGCATTAAAAGCTGCATGTCCGCTTTGGTCTGCGGGTCTAAGGCAGAGAACGGTTCATCCATGAGTAATACCTCCGGGCTGTTTGCCAGTGCTCTCGCGATCGCAACCCTCTGTTTCATACCACCGGAAAGTTCTCTTGGATAACTGTCACGGAATTTTTCCAGTTTGATGATCTTTAAATATTTATTCAGAATCTCTTCCTGCTGGTCCGCCGGCATTTTCCGCAGTTTTAATCCGAACTTAATGTTATCTCCGACTGTCATCCACGGAAAAAGTGTATAGGACTGGAATACCATGCCACGATCCGCTCCAGGGCCTATGATGTCACGATCCTGAATGACGATCTTTCCCGATGTCGCAGTGTCAAGACCGCCGATCATACGCAAAAGAGTGGATTTACCACAGCCGGACGGTCCTACGATCGAAACAAATTCATTTTCCATGACATTGATATTCACATCTTTCATCGCCTGGACATCGCCCTTGGCAGATGGATATATTTTCTGCAGATCTCTGACATAAACGGTACTGTTTGCAAGATTTGCCTCTATATGATCTTCCGCAGGCGGAAGTATATTCTTTTTTTTCTTAAAAAATCCCATATGCTAAAACCTTACCTTTCTAACGGTTTACGCAGCCGCCCACGGAAACAGTTTTTATTTAAAAATGCAAAAATACGGTCCGTAATCAGTCCAAGCAGACCGATCAAAATAATGTTGGCAAAAATAGCGTCCGTCTTTAAGAAACGCTGCGATTTTAAGATTGTGTATCCAAGTCCTGTATTTGCAGCTACCAGTTCGGCGCTGACCAAATAGGTCCACGCCCAGCCGATCATCATACGCAGTGTTTCCATCAGTCTTGGCATCATTGCCGGAATCAGGATCTTAAAGATCGTCTTTGGAGTGTTTGAACCTAACGTATAACCGGCATTGATCAGATCATCCGGTACCGCAAGCGCATCATCCGCAACCATTAATACCAGCTGGAAAAATGTACCGATAAAAATGACCGTGATCTTCGCACTTTCTTCGATTCCCACCCATACCATGATAAGAGGTACAAATGCCGGAACCGGCATATAACGGACAAACTCACACAGTGGGCGGATAAATGCTTCTGCCTTTTTGAATGTTCCAACTAAAATACCGATCGGAACACCTAAAAGAACCGCATATACAAAACCAAGAGTGATACGGTAAATACTAATGCCTGTGTTCTGAAGCAGGCTTCCATCCTTGATGGACTCTATATAGTAGTTCACCACATTTTGTGGTTTCGGAAGAAAAATTTCCTTGATCGCACCACTTTCACTTGCAATCAGCCACGCAGCAAGTACAATGACAAATGAAAGTATTGCAAACAATAGATATTTTTTTCTGTCGATTTCCTTTCTTATCTTAATTCGAATCATTATTCTGCCCCCTTAATGTAGGTATCATCCAAAATAGAGCTTAAATCATCCGGGATCTCATTGATCATCTTGGTTGATAACAGAAACTCCGCCGATTTCTGTAACGTATAAGAAAGATAGTATAATCATCTCCGTCTTTAAAAGTTTCTTCATTCTTTGCCTTATCAAAAATAGTAACACCGTCTAACATGGTCATATAATCATCTCTGGTAAGTTCTGCACCGTCGCAGATTGCCTGAATGAAATCATCATCTCTTGCATTTAATTTTTCAACACCATCAAACCAGGAATCGACGATTTTCTGTACCGCATCGGAACTTGAATCCAGCACTTCCTGTCTGACCGCAAGTGTATCCGGGATCAAACCAGGCTCTTCCTTTGTGCTGTACAAAAGTTTTCCACCTGCACCTATCGCTGTGGAAAGTGTCGGCTCCCAGAGCACTGCTGCATCGATACTTCCCGCAATGAATGCCGGGCCTGCATCGTTGATCGTCATATTGACAAAGTTGACATCATCGACCGTCATATTGTTTTCTTCTAATATTTTCAGCAAAAACATATGCTCTAAGGTACCAACCTCAGTTGCAACTGTCTTACCCTTTAAATCTTCAATACTGTTAATTCCATCCTGTACCACGATACCATCTGCACCGTAGGAGTTATCATTGACTAAAACAACTTTAAAATCCACACCCTCATTGACCGGCGCTACCGCATCGGAAGCTGCGATACAGATACCATCCACCTGTCCGGAATAAAATGCGGTCAGCGAATCACTGTATACCGGGAAGAACTGGAGGTCAACATAGACACCATTCTGTTCAAAAATACCGGTGTCCTTCACGCCATACCATGCATACCAGCCGGACATCGGGCTGACACCAAGGATGAACGGATTGCTCTCTGTTCCTTTTACCTCTCCTGCATCTGCGGTCTTTTCCGTCGCTTTTGCACTATCACCATTTGCTGTACTGTTTCCTGATGTGCTGTTATTTCCACATCCTCCTAACATGGCAAGTGCCATCATTGCAATGAGCAGAATACTGATACTTCTCTTAATTTTTTTCATATGGTTGTCCTCCTCTTCCTCTTACTGCGCTTACATGATCGCTTCGATTCCTTTTTCTCCGGTTCTTACGCGGATCGCATCATTAACCGGAAGTACAAAAATTTTTCCGTCTCCGGCATGATTCGTCTTATTAACCTCCACAACCGTGTCGATCAGTTTCTGTAAATCTTCATCCCTGACAAACATATCGATCATTCTTTTTGCGACCAGTCTGTGTTTTACCGGTGCCCCTCATCATAATCGTAATGTACCGGGCATTTTCCTCTTCCGATGATTTCACGGATCGTCATGGAATGAAATCCTGCCTGGTCTAAGGCATCTTTCGTCGGAAAATACATTTTAGGTCTTAATATGATCATTACCTCTTTCATTGCGGCACCTCCGTCCTATAACTCGTCTTTTCCACTGCTGATCGTGATCGCACGTTCTACATCACTGACAAAGATCTTTCCATCTCCATAGGTTCCGTTTTTATCGACTCTTGCATTTTCAACGATCACTTTCAGTACTTTATCCACATCTTTATCTTCTACAACAAGCATGATCAGTTCTTTTGGAATCTCATCATAATAGGTATCACCTACTTTTAAGCCCTTCTGTTTTCCACGTCCAAGCACACTCATTTTGGTTGCTGCTGCAAAACCGCCTGCAAGCAGTGCATCGAGCACATCCTCTGATTTTTCCGGTCTGACAATCGCTTTTATCATCTTCATGTTTGTTTCCTCCATTTCTTCCTGCTTATTGTTCATTAACTACTTCATTCCTTATTTATGCCTTTTATCATTACATGTTTGTTATTACGTCTTTATTGTTACACTTCGTACTTCCCGATATCAGTGATCTCCTTTGCGTTTGCCAGCCCGTATTCCTCACACAGAAATCCTTTTACAATCCTACCATCTGACAATTCCACATCCCCGATACAGAGTGGCTTTTTTACCTGCTGTAAAAATGCTCCGATGCTCACAACCGGCAGTTCATAAATCTCTACCGCTATCGCAGCGCCCTTTTTATCGTCATATACCATGCCCGGTTTCTCCGGTACGGTATCCAGACGATACAGTCTGTAATGCGGTGCAGTATTTACGCTCTCTTTGTAGGATGCTTTAAGCTCTGTGAGCTGGCTTTCCAATGGAAATCCTTTTTTGTGCAGTCCGCATACCGCAAACGGGATACTCTGTGTCTTTAAAAACTGCTCCGCCGTGCCAAGGATCTCGCCCTCCTGATCGGATAATGAGAAATGGTAATTCCAAACGGAATGCCTGTATCTGCCGTATTTTCCGGCACTGCTATGGCACACATGTCAAGCAGGTTACAGTGATTTGTATAAAGTCCCATCTGACTGTTTGTGGAAATCGGATCTTTTCTGACATCATCTCTTTTAAATGTACCGCCCGCCGTCGGCATGATGAGAACGGCGTCTTTTAAAATGTGTCTTGCCCGCATCCGGTATTCCTGTAACTGATGCATCGCCTCGAATACTTTTCTTGCCGTGTGCTCCGGTTTATTGCCTGACCTTAAAACTGTTTCTGTTACCGGAAATACTTTTCCCGGGTGGCTCTCCACGAAATCACCGAGATCTTTCCAGCGCTCTGCCACCCAGGGTCCGTCATAAAGAATGGATGCTGCCTTTGAAAACATCGTGTAATCGATATATTCCACGGTAATTCCCATATCCTCGATCCGCTTTTTCGCCTGTTCCCATTTTGCTTTGTAAATATCTGCATATGGTCCGTAAAATGTCACACCGTTTTTTGCAAGACAGATTTTTTTCGGAAGTTTTGGCAGTGGCTCTTTGTACTCCCTTGACCAGCAGCACTCTTCATCACGCCGCGTGCCGCAAGGTTGACTTTCTCTGCATCTTCCAGGCTGTTTGCAAACACGGTGACACAGTCAAGCTTGCGCATGCCGGAACCACTCCTTTGGTCGACCAGGCGCCGAGAGACGCTTGTAGCCGACCAGACAGTTTAATGCTGCCGGTACACGGCCGGAACCTGCGGTATCTGCGTTCCC
>ENA-OQJH01000063-OQJH01000063.1-human-gut-metagenome-genome-assembly--contig:-NODE-63-length-57255-cov-8.663948_pt1 | contig 57255 bp, 57 predicted proteins | sample MGYA00242597_ERZ504763 | MGnify/ENA primary metagenome ERZ504763 (study PRJEB26092, sample SAMD00036359) | human gut metagenome | host: Homo sapiens | study: EMG produced TPA metagenomics assembly of... | reverse complement strand
TCGTTTCGTCTGTCCGGAATCTCTTCCGGAACCGGCATTCCCATTGCACCGTAACAGCAGCATCATTCTTTGCGATCTTCGGTGCAGTTTCACTGATACGGCGGAGACCACGCTCATCAGAACACTGATCGGCTCTGCGGAGATTTCGATGGCTTTTTCAGCATCGGAAGGACATATTTGCGGTCGCGGTCGATCGAGAAGGTTGCCAGATCCGGGTCTGCGATCGGGTCTGCGACTGCCTGATACTCCTCAAGGAATAGTCACAGCTGTCGATCGGCACGCGGACAAATCTTGCATGAAGGCCGTCCGGTCCGAAAATATCCTGTAATGCCTGATTCTGTGTTTCCTCATCCATACGGGACAGCAGGTATGCGCTGCTCTCGGTCATGCGCCGCCGAAGCCTCGATGGTCTGGAACGCAAAGTCCGGATACAGGTTGATGACGTTCGACTCAATCATTTTTACGCTCTTGGACTCGTCTTCCGGTGCCAGCGCTTTTTCCCAGGTTTTTGCTTCCCCTTTTACATGGTACGTTGTAATCTGTTTTGCTTTCATTTTCCACACTCCATTTTTCACATGTTTTGCGGCATTTACTGAAAATCCGCTGTTTCATGCTTCCACTATACCATGCTCTCTTCTTCTTGTTTAGTGCCTTTTTCGGCAGAAAATTAGGGCATTTCCGCTTTTCTGATTCTTACCCACTGGCCCATCGGGCGGTCTCCTTTTTCCTTTTCATACCGCTTCTGCATTTCCTTCATGCTGCAGCCGTACCGCTCCTTAAACAGACGCGACACCGACTTGTAGTTTTCGCAGCCGTGTTTCGGCAGAAGTTCCATGATCCGCGCCTCGGGATGCTGCAGGTCGCGGCAGATCCGGTCGAGCCGGATTTCATACAGATACTGGTAGACCGTCAGACCGAGGTACCGTTTCAGAAGCTTCGACAGATAATTCGGCGTATAACCAAAGTGCTCCGCGACCTGCGCCACCGTCAGCTTTTTGGCGTAATGCTCCTCAATATACCGCATGACCTCGCGGATCTGCTGTACGGCCTTCTGATTCTGCGGAATGTGTTCTTTTCCGATCCGCACCGCATAGTCCACCAGTAAGCGGTACAGCGCTTCAAGAAGAAGGCTGTCGAATTTTAACTGATACCCTTCTTTCTGCGCACCGTACACCTCGTCCATCTCCCGGAGAACTGCTTTGAATTCTGCGAGTTTTTGTTTTTCCGCCTCACTGGCCGGTCTTTCATCCACAACAAAGTAAAGCTGATCGTAATGCTCCATGTACTGCAGCAGCATCTCGTACGGAACCTGCAGGACGATGGCCTGATTCGGATAGCTGTCACGGCGTGGATCGTGCCGGAGTTGATGACGAGAAGTTCATCTGCCCCGATCTGCCGCTCGCCGCCGTCACCGAAACGCACTTTCAGACGGCCTTCCAGAAGATAAATGATCTCCAGATCGTTGTGCCAGTGCGGCGGGTTGCTGTAGCCGCCGTCGTCGATGCTGTGGAAAAAGCGGATGCCGATATCGCCGTTTGCCGTAATCCATTCGAAATTGCTCTCCATGGTGCCCTCCCGTTTCTTGTCTTTTCGTGTATACAGACGAAGCGCGTCTGAACTTTCTGTTCGTTCAGGCGCGCTCCTTCTATTATCTTTTCTGCTACAGGGACATGGTAATTTCCCGCCCTGTGCGGTGGTATTTCTGAAAAGTGACTCCGGACGCCTTCATCATCCGTTTCGATGCGATCACGGACGGGGTGTCCGCGTACTTGTCGCAGTCGTAGATCACCGTTTTGATTCCCGCCTGGATAATCGCCTTGCAGCACTCGTTGCATGGGAACAATGTCACATACAGCTTGGCTCCCTCGAGGCTTCCGCCGCGGTAATTCAGGATGGCGTTCAGTTCACTGTGCGTTGTGTAAAGATACTTGTTTTCCAGCGGATTTTCACTTGTCTTTCCCCACGGGAACTCGTCGTCCGAGCAGCCTCTCGGGAAACCGTTGTATCCCATGGACAGAATCTTGTTGTCCTCGCTCACAATGCAGGCTCCCACCTGTGTGTGCGGATCCTTCGAGCGCATACCGGCAAGCTGGGCAACTGCCATGAAATATTCATCCCAGGAAATATAATCCTCTCGTTTATCGCTCATACCCATTTCCCCTGTGTTTTCTTAACGTACTTTGCTTCCGCTCTTATTTCGTACCGAAGATACGTCTCCGGCATCGCCGAGGCCTGGTACAATGTAGCCGTGCTCGTTCAGATGGTCATCCAGTGCTCCGACGAAAACATCGACATCCGGGTGAATCTCATGCATTTTCTCGATTCCTTCCGGAGATGCGATGATGCACATGAAGTGGATCTTCTTTGCGCCTTTTTCTTTCAGCATGGTGATGGCTGCCGTTGCAGAACCGCCGGTTGCCAGCATCGGGTCGGTTACAAATACTTCACGGCTTGCGATGTCTGACGGAAGTTTGCAGTAATACTCAACCGGTGCCAGGGTTTCCGGATCACGGTACAGACCGATGTGTCCGATTTTTGCTGCCGGAATCATAGCCAGCATACCTTCTACCATACCAAGACCGGCACGGAGGATCGGCACAACTGCCATTTTCTTTCCTTCGAGCTCTTTTACGGTTGTTTTGCAGATCGGGGTTTCAATTTCAACGTCTGTGAGCGGCAGCTCTCTGGTTGCCTCGTAGCACATCAGCATTGCAATCTCGCTGATCATCTCGCGGAACTCCTTGGAGCTTGTGTCTTTCTTTCTGATAATACCGATTTTGTGCTGGATCAGCGGGTGATCATGATGACTGTTCTTGCCATTTTCCCTTCTCCTTTGTTTTGTTTAAAATTTATTCATTTTCTCCTTCATGCTCAATCAAATGAATCCGGCGTTCGTGACGCTCTTCTCCGGAAAATGGAGTGTTCAGGAAGGTTTCTACGATTTTGATTGCAAGGCCAGGGCCTACAACGCGTCCTCCCATCGCCAGTACGTTGGCATCGTTGTGCAGGCGGGTTGCCTCTGCGCAGAAGCAGTCGGTGCAGAGTGCTGCACGGATTCCTTCCATTTTGTTTGCCGTGATAGAAATGCCGATTCCGGTTCCGCAGATCAGGATTCCCTTATCACACGTTCCGTTCTGGATCGCATGGCCTACTTTTCTGGCGTAAACCGGATAATCAACTGCCTCGTTGCTGTAGCATCCGAAGTCCTGATATTCCAGTCCCTGTTTGTCCAGATATGCTTTTACCTCCTGCATCAGCTCATATCCGCCGTGGTCGCATCCTAAAGCTATCATTGTTCTTCCTCCTCTTTCAGCCGCGCAAGAACACCTTCAATCAGGAATTCCAGCGCTTCATAACATTTTCCGTATTCGGTAAGCGGTTCCCCGTAAAGGCGGGGATGTCTCCTGCCAGCCGCAGAAATCCGGCGATCGTCTGCAGATGGGGCGCATCCGGGAAGTCCTCACGGATCTTTTCCCTCTGACTGTCCTCCATCACAAGAAGCAGCGTGTCGTCGTTGATGTCCTCCGCGGTAAGCGGTGTGGTGGTGTGGTCTTTGGCCGAAAGCCCGTTGCGCGCAAGCACTGCCTCTACCTTCTGGTTGACCGGCTGCGGAAACAGAACGACAAGCCCGCGGGAACCAATTTCCATCGGCCACGGAAGCTCTTTGCTCTGCAGAATCGCCTTCGCCATCGGTGCGCGCGCGGTATCGTCCGCGTCCACAAATAAAATCCTGCTGTAATGTTTCACTGTTATACCTCTGCTACTTTGTGGCCTGCGGCTTTTAACAGGCGGTTCATGATCGCCTGCCCCATACGCGGGGTGTCGAAAGCCTCGGAATAAATCACTTCCACGCCGTCCTCATCGAAGTCGCGCAGAATCGCAAACAGGTGATGCGCGATCGTCTCATCTTCGGCGCGCAGCCCGATGCTCTTGATATCTCCTGTGGTGTACTGCTCCCGCGTCTCATCGGTGCAGATTACGCCCACTTTCTTTCCTGCCTTTTCCTGTTCTGCGGCAAGGCGGTTGATTTCCGGAATCACCCGTTCCATCTCGCCCTGGATAATCGTAAGGTCTGCCTTCGGCGCATAATGTTTGTAGCGCATGCCCGGTGCCTTCGGACGCACATGGCTGTCCTCCGCAAGGATTCCCGGATCGACACGCACGGTTCCAAGCACTTTTTCCAGCATCTCTTTGTTGTAATAGCCCGGGCGGAGAATCGTCGGAATCTCCTCTGTAAAATCGACGATGGTGGATTCGAGGCCGATCTCGCGTCTCCTCCGTCGATGATACAGTCAATTTTGTCCCCCAGGTCCTCGATCACATGCTCGGCTTTCGTCGGGCTCGGCCGGCCTGATGTATTGGCGCTCGGCGCTGCGATGAAGCCGCCTCCGGCTAAGATCAGTGCGTTTGCCACTTTGTTGCTCGGGTAGCGCACGGCTACGGAGGTAAGGCCTCCCGTCGTCTCGAGCGGAACGGCATTTGTTTTCTCAAAAATCATCGTCAGCGGTCCCGGCCAGCATGCAGCTGCCAGTTTGCGTGCACTCTCCGGCACGTTTGCCGCTACGGTTTCGAGGTCCTCCATTCTTCCGATGTGGACGATCAGCGGGTTGTCCGACGGACGGCCCTTTGCCGCATAAATTTTCTCGGAAGCTTTGGCATCCAGCGCATTTCCGCCAAGACCATATACGGTCTCGGTCGGGAATGCCGCCAGACCGCCGTTTTTCAGAATCTCTCCTGCTTTTTCGATCGCGCTCTGATCTATGTTATCTTCTGTCATCCTGGCAATCCATGCCTCATATGTTTCTTCCTTCTTTCCATCTGTTCCAGCGCACAGTGTTTCCATCTGCGCACACTGTTTTGATTATACCATTTTCCGGCGCAGTTGAAAACCCTTGATTTAAAGAAGCTCTTTTAACTGAGCCGTGCGGTACGCCTCGATCAGTTCCTTTAATTCACGGATGCGCTGCCGGATCTGCCGTCCCTGATCCGTATCGCCGACTAACTGGCGCTTCATGTTGTACCGCACCGCCACCTGGCGGGAGACAATATCCTTCTCCTCCTGGATTGCTTTTTCTGTCGATTCAAACGGCTCGTGCGCGGTGAGGCTGAGGCCGTACGAGTTGTAAATCAGCGTGTAACCCGCGATGCCGGTTTCTTTGTGGTACGCCCTGCAGAAGCCGCCGTCGATGATCAGCACCTTGCCGCCGCATTTGACCGGGCTTTCACCAGCACTCTGGTGTACCGGGACGTGGCCGTTGATAATATGTACATTTTCACCGGCAAGCCCGAACTCCTGTAAGATCCGGTCCGCCGTCTCCTCTTTCTCGATCAGGCGGTAATACGCGTTTTTCACCTCGGTCCAGGTCTCTTTTTCTGCGAGGAAATACCGCTCAAATGTTGTCATCTTGTCGCGGCCGTACAGCGGGGAATTCGGCGCAGTCCACAGATACCACAGCGTATTGCGGCCCTGCTCCCGTTTTTTCGGATCGCGGCTTACAAATGCGCGGCGCACGTTGTGCTCGAGGATATCGTACAGTGCTTTTCCCTTGTATTTCTTTCCGTCGACCTGTACCTCTTTTAAGGTGCCGTCCTCATTCATCGGCATGCAGCCGTGGTACAGCAGATTTCCATTGTAGACGCGGTAGAGGCTTCCTTTTTTGAGCAGGAATCGACGTGCGCCTGCAGTTTTTCGCTGTTTCGGAAGGCGAAGATCAGCTTATCGAGCACTTCTGCCTCTTTTTCTGTCAGCTCGTCCGGATGCGCCGGGTCGATCGTCGGAAAGCTCTTGTCGCGCAGAGCATATGTTTTCTCCCCAATCGTCACCGTTCCGTTCTGGTAATCGATCTTTTCCAGCAGACGGCGGTTTTCCATGCCGTACTCCGGGTTCTCACGGATCAGACGGTTCTCGAGCTTTAACTGCATTACGGTGATGGCCTTGTGCATGCGGCGCTCCAGCATCTGCTGGGAATTTCCGCTGTCCTCGCCGCCTTTTGCGGCAAAGCATTCGCACGGATCATCGCCGTACGTCTCGAGAGCAAAGGTGGCAAGCGGAAGCATATTGATGCCGTAGCCGTCCTCCAGCACATCGAGATTGCCGTAGTGGAGGCAGATGCGGATCGTGCTGGCCACGCACGCCGGCTGGCCGGTCGCAGCGCCCATCCAGAGCACATCGTGGTTGCCCCACTGGATATCGAGGGAATGGTAATTCATCAGGCAGTCCATGATTTTATACGGCTCCGGACCGCGGTCAAAGATGTCGCCGATGATGTGGAGATGATCAACAACGAGCCGCTGAATCAGCTCTGCCACGGCAATGATGAAGTTCTCGGCGCTTCCGATTTCGAGGATAGTCTGGATGATCGCCTCGTAGTATGCTTCTTTGTCGAGCACCTCCGGCTTTTCGGTGATCAGCTCCTCGATGATATAGCCATAATCCGCCGGCAGGGCTTTCCGCACTTTGGCACGGGTGTATTTGGAAGAAACGATTTTGCAGACGTCGATCAGGCGGTACAGCATGACCTTGTACCAGTCATCGATGTCCTCCTGCTGCTTTTTCTCCATCTCCAGGCGCTCTCTCGGGTAATAGATAAGGGTTGCAAGCGCACGTTTTTCCGAAATGCCGAGCGTGTGGCCGAAGACATCGTCAATCTTCTTTCGCACGGCACCGGAACCGTTGCGGAGTACATGAGAAAAGGCTTCGTATTCGCCATGAATATCCGAAAGGAAATGCTCCGTGCCTTTGGGAAGGTTGATAACGGACTGCAGATTGATGATTTCGGTCGCTGCTTTTTCGATGGTCGGGTACAATTCTGCGAGATATTCCAGATAATTTTTTTCGTTTTCCATGAGGACCTCCTGCCTGGGTTGTTTTTTCTTATTTTATAACGAACTCCCCTTCGGCACAACCCTTTTTCTTCTTTCGATACACCGGGTGCGTCCCCTCATGGAAGATATAATAGCTCACATAGTCCGTAAGAAAAATCCCAACCGCCGAGAGCAGATACCAGATCCCGAAAAACACGGGCAGATTAATCCTTCGCAGATGGAAAACGGCAGCGTACCATAGTCCCACATGCGGTAATGCAGCACCCTCAGGGAAAACATCCCCGAATACAGTTCAATGGCCGTAATCAGGACGGCGGATACCATCATCTGAAACGCCAGCGGAAAGCGGCGCAGCCCGGCGTCTTCCAGCATTCCGATTCCTGCAAGGGACATTCCTCCGGCAATGCCCATCAGGCGGAAGCTGTAACCCCGGTAGGTGACTTCGATGGCAATATAAATACAGTAGCCCAAAAGAAAAAACAGCAGATACTTCTTCGCTTTCATTCGTTTTTCTCCCATTCTAATTGAGAATCTTTTCTCTTATTCCCAGTATCTCTGTCTTTTCTCTTTTTATCCGCTTGCATTTTTTCTTTTCCATGTTACAATACTTTCATGTTTCGAAAGAAGTTTCGAATAGAAAGGACAGAAAAAAGAATGGCATTTAACCCAATAAAGTTAATGGAATTAAAAAATCTGAGAAACCGTTTCGCCCAAAACCACCCGAAGTTCGTAAAATTCATGAGCGATCTCGCATCCTCGCAGATCGAGGAGGGAACGATTCTCGAAGTCACGGTGAAAAAACCGGACGGCCGAACGATGGTTTCCAATATCAAGGTGACTGCTTCGGATCTTGAAATGCTGCAGGCAATCAAACAGATGTAACATATTTTTCGTGGCAAAAAGCCGCTTTCGACGAGCGGCAGGCTTTTGGACACACGATATTCCTCGAGATACTGCGTCACCGTCTTTCCCGTCATTTTCCGGAAGCGGCGGCAGCAGACCTCGCGGGACAGATGCACCTGCTCACCAAGCTTTTCGAGCGAAATCACGGATTCTTACCATTACTCCGATGCATTCCTGACGATCGAAGCGCCGTTCTACTTCCTGCTCGGCCTTCTCGCGTCTACCGCACCTCGATTCAGAGTATGCAGAACGGACGCACACCGTTTGCCTGGTTCGGTGCGGTTGCACTGCTGATTCCAGTCTACTATCGGATGATGATGAAGCCTGTAAAAACAGTGTAATCAAAATTGGTCCACCGGATATTGATATGCCTGGCAACGCAAAACCCGGAATCCTTTCGCTCCTCTTCTGAGGTCTTGAAAAGATTCCGGGTTTTTTATTTTGCTGTTTTCTCTTCCCAGATTGTCTCCAGATTTTTCCATCAATCCAGATACAGCGGTACACCCGCTTCATCTGCTCATCCAGTTCCGCTTCCCGGTCCGTCTTTACAATCACATGGCCGATCCGGTCAGTTCCATCTGCCATGGCAGAAACTTCATGCCCCTCCGGATAATCCAGGACAAGCTCCAGCCCTTCCTGACGCAGACGTTCGACCTGATCCCGGTCGATTTGTGTGATGGTTCCGCTTACCGGACTCAGCAGCAGTTTTGCCATGCACGGGCAGCTTTCCGTCTGCTGAAAATCCGTTTCTTCCCCGAGGGCGCTTTTGATCATCTGCTCATAAAAATCAAATCCGTAATACGTTGAAATCAGTTCCGGAATGCAGGTTGCCCCGGTTCTTCCGCCCATTTCAATGATCCAGACCTTCTCTCCGTCCACAAAGACATCCGCATTGACGGAGCACTGATCGGCACCGGATGCGGTGACGGCCAGCTGCATCTGGCGGGCAATTTCTTCCCGCAGTGCCCCGCTGCATCCATACGGAAATGCGTGGCCGACCGGAACGGTCGTGTGTGCACCGCGGTATACAAATTTCGTGTGCGGTGCCAGAAAGACCAGTTTGTGGTTCTGCACAAATCCATCCACGCCGATTTCCGTTCCGCGGAGGAATTTTTCAACCAGCACATAATCTCTTGCCGAACCGTTTCTCGCATTTTCATACGCTTCTTCGATCTGTCCGGAATGCTCCACCACGGTAATTCCGCGGCTTCCTGAACTGTCCACCCGTTTTACGACAACCGGGTATCCAAGCTGTTCTGCGGCTTTTTGTGCCTCCTCTGCGCTTCTTACCCGCATCCCGTCTGCCGCGGAAACGCCGCCCTGCCGGAATGCGTCTTTCATCTTTGCCTTATCGGTCAGAATTTCCGCCGCCTCATACGGAATGCCGGACAGATGCATCTTTTCACAGACATAGCCGATTGTGCTGACGGCCACATCGGTTCCCGATGTACAGATTCCGTCGATCTGTTCTTTTTCCGCCGCCGCAAGAATCGCTTCTTTATCCCGCGTATTCAGTTCATAAATTTTATCTGCAAGTGCAAAACCCGGATAATCGCCGGGAATACTCACTACGATCGTGTAAAGACCCATTCTGCGTGCAGTCCGGATCAGCGGCACCTGGTAAATACCGGCACCTAAAATCATGATTTTTTCACTTTTTTTCTTCCTCATCAGATACGTTAATGGTTTCCCGCACAATATACTGCGGCGTGCGGTTCAGAATCAGAATCATCTTTCCGAGGTATTCTCCGATGATGCCGAGCACCATCAGAATCAATCCGGAAAAAACAACGATGGCGCAGATCGTCGAAGACCAGCCAACCATCACGGTCGGATTGATGAGCTTTCGGATGGCAATCATGATGGCTGCCAGAAAACCGCCGGCTGCAGAAACTCCGCCGAGAACGGACGATATGCGAAGCGGAATTACAGAATAGTTCCAGTAGGCAAGCCACAATTTGATCAATTTCTTTAACGTATAGTTGGAAGTTCCCACTGCACGTTTGAAATGCTCCACCTCTACATTTCCGATTTTGTGTGTCGTGCGGTAGAAAATGCCGTCAATATAGGGATTGAAGCTGTCGTATTTTACCACCTCGTCCTTGATCTGGCGGGTAATCATCCAGAAATTGCTGGAAACGATGTCTTTTGGCCGTCCGAGAAGAATCCGGGAGGAAACTTCGTTCAGTTTGCTGGTGACATTTTTCAGGAACGAATTTTTCCGTTTCGGATAGCAGCCGTAAACCAGATCGTATCCTTCTTCCATCTTGTGGATCAGTTTGCTGATCTGGGACGGATGTGTCTGCATGTCATCGTCCATGCCGAGAATAAAATCTCCTTCGGTGTAGTGGAGTGCCGCCATCAGCGCATTGTGCTGGCCGAAATTGCGCAGCAGGTTGATGCCCTTGACATTCTGATACTGCTCACCGAGCTTCTTGATCTCCCCATACGTATTGTCTTTCGGGGAACCGTCGTTCACCAGGACAAATTCGCAGTCATATCCGTCCATTTTCTTGAATTCTTCCATCACCATCTCTACAACTTTCCGGATCGTTGCCTCGGAATTGTAGCATGGGATGACTATTGAAATCAGTTTCATTTTTTTCCTCCATCGGTATCGTTCAGAATGCAGTCATAGAACAGCGGCGTGCCTCCGGTATGGATAAAAAGCACATCGCAGTCCTGTAACTGATGTTCTTCTATGTACTGCTTCATTCCCCAGAATGCCTTTCCGGTGTACGTCGGATCCAGCGGAAGGCCGTTCCGGCAGAACTCTTCCCGGATCACCTGTAAAATCCGCTCATCGTACTGGCCGTATCCGCCCTGGCGGTATCCCATTTCCAGATGAAGTTCACTCTCCCATCCTTCCGGCAGCACGAGATGATTCTTCGCAAAATAATCGGAAATGCCGCTCTCCATGATGCGGATGGCTCGGTCGTACTCGCGGGATGAAATCGAAAGGCCGATGATCTGCTCCGTTCCCTGCTCGAGCAGTTTTCCGCTTACCAGGCCGCACTGGTCGAGCCGGTTCCGGATGCTGCAAAGATATGAGAAAAAGAAATGTTCTGTTCTTTCTCCCACGCAAGAATCTCGCGGTAGCCGTCCACGTAGGCCTGTACCGGTGTGCCTTCATTGCCCGTTCCGAATTTATCCCCGAAAATATAATATGGGTGATATCCCTCTTCTGTCAAACGGTTCATCGTCTTCTCGACGGTCTGTGCAATCTCTGTTTTTCTGCACGGAATGACTTCGGCTCCGAGCCATTTCATCAGACGGCTGTTGTTGGTTTCGATCGGGTGTTCTTCGTTTTCTTCAGAAGAACAGATCATATAGCATGGAATTTTCTCGGCACAGCACAGATTGGCCAGCACGCGGCAGAGGTTGGATCTGCTGTTTCCGTAGATGATCATGCAGTCTTTGTTTTTCTCCTGCATATCCTGGAAAAAAGCACGTCCGATGCGGACTTTGTTTCCGCCTAAGGAAAACGGAAGAAGATCCTCCCGCTTGCAGTACAGGCGGACGCCTCTGTCGTTTGGAAATTCCAGTTTCTGAATTGGTGTCTGTATCATTGTTTCTCCTCTTTTATTCTTGTTTCAACTCACAGTCGGTATTTTCACGGAGTCTGACATGCCGAAAATAGTTCGACTGTGACTTGCCTCATGTCAGTGGAGGATACCGATTTTTCTCCGCCCGCCACTTCCGTTATGTTTCTTTTAACAATTCATCCCACCGCTTTAGAAGCTGGGGACTTCTTGTCTACTGGTGTTAAATTCCGGCATGTACCGGAAGCTTTTCCCTATTATAGACTATTTTTCTCTGCGTGGCAAGCCGTGCCGGAAACAGGAAAAGCCCGCCGGTTTTTGTTTTCACATCTGCCGGCGGGCTTTGGGGATTTTTTACGTATTCTGTTTTTTCGTCCGGGACCTGTTCAGGCTTCCTGCGGTGCGGCAAGATTGGCCACAATCCGCGCCACCTGGGCTATCTCCGGGATTTTTGTGTACTCGGCGCAGCTGTGTACCTGATTCATCGAGGTTGCGATGACAAGCCCTTCGATGCCGTGCTGTGCAAAGACGTTGTTGTCGCTGCCGCCGAAAGTTTTTTCGAATGCAGCGGTCAGGCCTTCTTCTGCAACGGCGCTCTCGTAATGCCTTGCGGCATCGCTTGTCAGCGGCGTCTCATACGCATGGATATTCAGCTTTTCTTCCCAGACCAGCTTCGCACCAATCTTCTCTGCTTCCTGCTGGAAGGTTCTGTGATATGTTTCCAGAAGCTCCATGGCCGTCTCGTGGTTCAGGCTTCGAATTTCGCCTTCGATCACGCAGCTTTCCGAAACGATGTTGGTACCGGAGCCGCCGCCGATTTTTCCGATGTTGGCAGTGGTGCTTTCATCCACGTGGCCCTGCGGAAGCTGTGCGATTGCGCGGGCGGCCGCCTGGATGCTGTTGATGCCGTCCTCCGGGTGGAAACCGGCGTGGGCGGCTTTTCCCTGGATTTTCGCCGCGAAGGAAACGAGTGTCGGTGCCGCGTAGGCGGCTGCACCGATCGCGCCGCTTAAATCCAGAACGTATGCTTCTTTTGCCTGCACCTGGCTGTAGTCGAAGGCATTTGCGCCTTTGCAGTACAGCTCCTCACCAGTCGAGATCAGAATTTCGATCGGGCGGTGCGGTGTTTTGGTCTCGATGAGGTAGCGGACAGCTTCATAGATGACTGTCACACCGGCGAGGTCGTCGGCGCCAAGAACTGTCGTGCCGTCGCTCGTTACGGTTCCATCCTCATGGGAGACGGCTTTTTTGCCTTTTGCAGGCTCAACAGTGTCCATGTGGGCCGCAAAGAGAACCGGGGCTCCTGCAAGGCTGCCCGGAATGCGCGCGAACAGATTGCCCGCATTGGAGCCGGTCTGCTCCTGCGTATGATCTTCTGTAAGCGTAACCCCGATTTCGGCGAATTTTATTTTTAAGGTGTCCGCCATCTCGCGCTCCTCTAAGGACGGCGAATTGATAGATACCAGCTCCGCAAAAAATCAGCAATTCTTTTCTCATCTATCATAATCTTTTCTCCTACTCTTTGGCTGTGTCCGCAATTTAAATAACATACTCAGGCTGCGCCATAATATGCATCTTGCTGAAGAACTCCCGTGTTCTCTGATTCTGCGGATGCTCGAATACTTCTTTCGGTGTTCCGTCTTCTACTACGTGTCCTTTATCAAGGAAGATCACACGGTTCGACACATGGCGGATAAAGTTCATCTCATGAGAAACCAGAAGCATTGTATATCCCTGTGCCGCAACTTTTTTAATAACATCCAGAACCTCTCCAACCAGCTCCGGGTCAAGGGCTGAGGTCGGCTCGTCGAGCAGCAGAATCTGCGGTTTCATGGCGAGGGCTCTTGCGAGCGCCACCCTCTGCTGCTGTCCGCCGGACATATGTTTCGGATAATGGTTTGCCCATTTCTCCAGGCCGACCAGTTTCAGTTCTTCTAATGCAATGGCTCTGGCCTCGTCTTTTTTCATCTTCTTGACAACAATCAGGCCTTCCATCACATTTTCCAGTGCGGTTTTCTTCTCAAACAGATTGAACCGCTGGAACACCATTCCTGTGTTCTGTCTTAAATACAGAAGCTCTTTCGGTTTCCGCTCGGAAAGGCCGATCACCTTGTCCCCGATCGTCACCGTTCCCTTCTCCGGTGTCTCAAGGCGGTTGACGCAGCGCAGAAGCGTTGATTTTCCGGTTCCGGAAGGACCGATGATTCCCACAACATCGCCCTGTTTGATCTCGAGGCTGATGTCGTCGAGCACCACGTTGTCGTTATATTTTTTTGATAAATGATCAATTTTTATCATTTTTCTTACCCTCCCGTTTGCGGACGCAGCTCTACCTGGTCCGGAATCCGGATTTTATTTTCAATTACGCGGATGATCTGCTCGATCACCAGCGTTACCAGCCAGTAAATGATGGCCAGTGAAACGTAAACTTCAAAGTAGCGATACGTTCTTCCTCCAATAATCTGGCCCTGTGCGGTAATCTCGACAACGGCGCAGGTAAAGGCAAGAGACGTTCCTTTGATGATACTGATAAAAGAGTTTCCAAGGGTCGGAAGCGCAACCTCAAAGCCTCCGGCAGAATGATGCGGCGCAGTGTCTGCGGATACGTCATGCCGAGTGCATGTGCTGCTTCGATCTGGCCCGGGTCAACAGACTGCAGGGCTGAACGGATAATCTCAGCCATAAAGCCCGACTGGTTCAGTCCCAGAGCGATCATCGCATAGACGAAACCGGAAATATTGGCAACCGCCAGATTCGTTCCGAACTGCTGGTTGATTGCTTGAACATCATGGGAATACCAAAGAACGCAACGTACAGCTGTACGATGACCGGCGTGCCGCGGAGCAGTGAAATCAGAAGATTCGTAATCTGCGTCAGCACTCTGATTTTTTCATTTTGATGATCGCCATCACAAGTCCCAGTCCCAGTCCGATCAGCATAGAAACCACGGCCAGTTCCAGCGTGATCGGCAGCTTTGTCAGCAATTCTGGTATGGATGAAAATACCAGTGAAACGTCAAATAATTTTCCCATGATTTTTGTCCTCTCTTACACGTATTTTTCTACCAGTACACAGGTAAAGCCAAGATTTTTCTTCGGCTTTTTCGGCTCTTCGTCTTTCTTCGGTGCATGGTGGTCGTATACCGACAGGTCAGCGTCCGGATTCAGTTTGTAGCCTAATTTCTCATAAAAGCCTGCGGCGCGGTCCTGGCTCGTGATGACGATGTGATCGACACCGTATTCTTTCAGCCATTTCTCAGCGGCTTCGATCAGCACGCTACCGTATCCGCTTTTCTGTTTTTCTCTGACAACACAGACACGCTCGATTTTTCCTGTCTTTCCGCCGGAAATGCGATGCGGCAGCCGGCTACCGGCTTGTGATCTTCTGTCACCAGAATCGCCTGCAGATCATCTTTGCTCTCGTCCTGTCCGAATTCCAGTTCAATCGGAATGTTCTGTCCGCAGCAGAACGCATCGTTCTGACGTAATCATATGCTTTGTATTTCCACTCTTCGCTTCCCTTTTCTACCCGGTAAATTTCTGCCATGTTTTTCGCTCCTTTTAGAATCGGGAAACAGATGTTCTCGATCCGCTTCCCGTCTGTTTTGTAATCTCTTCTGTTTTTATTTCGAAAACGATATTCTAGTTTGGTGTCTCATCAAAGTATTTCTCGTCCGGGCTGGTGTCCACGCGAGATACTCGGTTGTGATCTTGGAAAGAGTTCCGTCTTCTTTCATCTCTTTTAAGGCTTTGTCAACATCCTCGCGGAGTGCTGCGCCCTCTTCGTTCTTTCCAAACAGGAAGTAGGTATTGTTCTGCGGGAACAGGAAATCTTCGGTCTCCTCGTCGATCTCGTTTGCTTCCAGCTGACCTTCCAGTCCGAACTGCGGAAGCAGGTTGTCGATGATCGGTCCGTCGTCGATTGCCACATCAGCGGTTCCATCTACGATATGCTGGTAGCGGACCTGGAAGTTTGCATTGGAATATACGATATTGATCTGGTGATCCGGGTTGTCTGTATTCCATTTTTCCAGTGCATTTGCGGTAAGGCTTCCTGCACTCAGCTCAATTTTGTATCCGCGGTCTGCCAGATCGGTAAGAGAAGTCAGCGGCTCATCGCCGGTTCTCTGAATGTATTCGTTGAAGCTGGTTTTATATGGTAAAGAGAAGTAGTAGGATTCTGCTCTCTCATCGGTATATCCATAGTTGTTGACTGCGATATCGTACTGACCGCTCAGCACACCCTGCAGTGCATCTGCCTGCTCAATTTTCAGTTCATACTGCGGAAGGCGGTTGAACACTTCTTTTACGATATCGATATCGACACCGGTCAGCTCGTTGTCATCATTTACGTAAAGTACGGTGCCAGTGTGCCGCTTGTTACAGCTTTGATCACTTTTTCTCACCGGAATCCGATGCGGAGCTGCCTTCTGCGGAAGATGATGCTGCGGAACCGCTGCTGCTTCCTGCATTTGCTGATGCATTGCTTCCGCATCCTGCAAAGCTTGCTGCCAAAAGGCCCGCCGCTGCCAATACTGCCCAGAATTTCTTTGTCTTTTTCATAATAAAATCCTCCTCATTTTCTCGTTCTTTTCAGTTCCGGCCGCACCCCGGCTGCCTGAGAGTGTTCCACCAGAGCGCTCCGGATTCTTCTGTCTTATCTCTTTATAAAAGTCCTTTCAGCGGATTAATCGATGCATCCACGGAAAGTACGCCGTTCTTCGGGTTTCTGTCTTCCCATTTCGGGCTGTTCCAGATGGTTTTTGAGATTTCTCCTGCGTAATCCTCGTAGGTCTCTCCCTCCGGATGGCGAAGGAATACTTCATCCGGTGTTTTGCTGAGTGTTCTTCTCGATCCATCATCTGCCATCAGCTTCTCGAAATCTACTTTTGCAAGGATTCGTTCGTTGTATCCGCGGAAGAGAACCTCGCCTAATTTCTTTCCAGGTCTCGAAAGTGCCAGCACCTGCGGATCGCTTCCGTGACGGAAGGCCGGGATCGCATACAGCTCTTTTAAGTAGCCCCAGATATTTTTGTAATCACGAATCGGTTTCTTCACCGGTCCTACGTTGTGGAAGTAGCTGACATCCCAACGGATCAGAGTGACGTAAGCGCGGACATCGCTGTCGGTGATGTAGTCGCCGAACAGGAAACGGTTCGTCTCCAGCCGTTTGTCCAGCTTATCGAGGGATTCATAGAAATCTTCGTATGCCTCATCGTATGCTTCCGGTGACTGGCAGAATGCCATGCGGTAATGGCCGTTGTTGATATGCGGGAAGAGCCAGTCGTTAAACTCATCGATCTCTTTCCGGAATTTTTTCGGGTACAGGTCCGGCGCATCTTTTGGCTGGAATGGACGGAACTGCACTTCGAGATAGTTCGTAAGGCGGTGATAATCGTTGTTCACAGCCTTTTTCTCTTTGACATCCACCAGGGTCGGTGTCGTTGCTCTTCCTTTGAAGTCCGGGTTTGCTCTTTTATAGAACTCACTTAAGAAGTAAGCGCCTGTCGCCGGATCCTTGAAATCCGGATACTGTCCGAATGCATGTCCGTAACGGTTTGTCTCGCCGGATGGAGAAACTCTCGTCTCCGAGATCACATCCTGCAGTCCTAAAAGCTCCCGCACGATGATCGGACGGTTGGACCAGTTGCATCCGGTTGCCCAGTAGATCCCGAAGCGGTTTGCTTCTGCTTTCAGGCCGCCTTCTTTATCGCCGAATGGTGGATAAATGCATTTGGCTGACGGATGAAAGCGCCGCGCTCATCGATCTCTACAAGGGTTTCATTTGGTCTTGGGTCTACTCCGACTTCTGCTGCAAACTGTTCTGCCAGTGCATCTGTGTATTTGATTTCTTCGGTTTCTTTATTTTCAACTGGGGTGAAGCTGCATCCGCATCCGCTCATGTTTTTGTCCTCCGTTTTCTATGTCTGTTTATTATCTATTCTTATGTTGTTCATTCGCATTTCTTTTAAAAAAGGTTAAAAAAATAGCAGGCATTCGTTCCGGCCTGCCCGCACATGCAATTTCTGCTATGCTTTTTCTGCCTGCGAATGTTTCTTATTTTTCTTTATTCTGATTGGAGCTGCAGCAACAGCAACAACACATCTCCATCATTCTGTTCTCCTGCATCCGTCTGTTGTCTGTTTTTTCATTTGCTGTTCTCATTTCCCACTAAGTCGATATGTTTAATGTGTTTCTCGATTACATGGCATATTATAATGCATATTTTTTCTATGTGCAACCCCTAAAACGCCTTTTGGTAATTGTTATTTCGATGAATCGCTTATAGGTTTTTCCTATTGGTTAGTCACATCAGAAAGATATTACTTATCACACCTGTAGGCTGATTTTGCTTTTTCCCGGCCAACCGCCGCAACTTTGCAATGTGCTCAACAATTCTTGCCATGGCTTTTTTCTTAAGAAACGATACAATAAAAAGCAAAGAACACCACTTGCAAAATACAATGTACTCTCGGAATCTTTCTGTGCTTGTTTTTGTGAGATGATTTTTTGTCAGTTGTGCCCAAATTTCTGAGGCGTACGCGGTGCGTACGTTGATGAAATTCGGGTGCAGCTGGCGGAAAATCAGCCGCAAAGGCAAGTGCAGAAAGATTCCGAGAGTACATTACAAAATAAAGGAGAGTTTTTCTTATGGAAATGACATTTCGCTGGTATGGTTCCAAATTTGATACCGTTACCTTAGAGCAGATCCGCCAGATTCCGGGCGTAACCGGAGTCATCACAACCCTGTACGACACTACCCCGGGCGAGGTGTGGACACGCGAAGCGATTCACGCGTTAAAAGAAGAGGTTGAGGCCTCTGGACTTCACATCTCCGGCATCGAGAGCGTCAACATCCACGACGCCATCAAAATCGGCAGCCCGGACCGTGAGCAGTACATCGATAATTATATTGAAACGTTAAAGCACCTCGGCGAGGAAGACATTCACCTTGTCTGCTATAACTTCATGCCGGTCTTCGACTGGACCAGAACAGAACTCGCACGCGTCCGTCCGGACGGCTCGACCGTACTTGCCTACAAACAGTCCGCCGTAGACGCACTTGTTCCGGAAAAAATGTTTGAATCTATCGCAGGTGATGCAAACGGCGCAATTCTTCCTGGCTGGGAGCCGGAGCGCATGGCAAAAGTGAAAGAGCTCTTTGACGCTTACCGCGATGTGGATGATGAGAAACTGTTTGCCAACCTCAAATACTTCCTCGAACGCATCATGCCGGTCTGCAACGAGTACGACATCAAAATGGCCATTCACCCGGACGACCCGGCATGGAGTGTCTTCGGTCTTCCGAGAATCATCATTAATAAAGAAAACATTCTGCGCATGATGAAGATGGTCGATGACCCGCACAACGGCGTGACCTTCTGCTCGGGTTCCTACGGAACAAACCTGGAGAACGATCTGCCGGATATGATCCGTTCCTTAAAGGGCCGCATCCACTTCGCTCACGTCCGCAATCTGAAATTCCACAGCCAGCAGGATTTCGAAGAGGCCGCACACCTTTCCTCTGACGGCAGCTTCGATATGTATGAGATCATGAAAGCGCTGTACGACATCGGCTTCGACGGCCCGATCCGCCCGGACCACGGACGTATGATCTGGGGCGAGAAGGCAATGCCGGGCTATAGACTGTATGACCGCGCACTCGGCGCGACTTATTTAAACGGACTCTGGGAATCTATTGACAAGAGTCACAAACGTGGAATTTAAAGGAGATTTTTACTGATGTCTCTTAACTTAACAGCTGCCGGACTGGCAGATCACAAAGCGTGGGAAGCCGCAGGCTATGCGCTTCCATCCTATGACCGCGAAGCAATGATCACCCGCACGAAAGAATCTCCGTGCTGGGTGCATTTCGGAGCCGGAAATATTTTCCGTGCCTTCCAGGCAAATACAGCACAGGAACTGCTGAACAACGGTACCTTTGACCGCGGTGTCATCGTTGCGGAGGGCTTCGATACAGAAATCATCCGTGATATGTACCAGCCGCACGATAATTTAAGCATTCTGGTGACCTTAAAAGCCGATGGTTCTGTCGAGAAAACCGTTGTTGGAAGCATCGCAGAATCGCTGGCTGCCGATACGGCGGATTCTCCGGATTTTGCCCGATTAAAAGAAATCTTTACCAAGGATTCCCTGCAGATGGCGACGTTTACGATCACCGAAAAGGGATATTCTCTGAAAAACGGTGCGGGCGAACTGCTGCCGTCTGTTGCTGCCGATTTTGCTGCCGGACCTTCTTCCGTTACCAGCTATATGGGAAAAGTTGCTTCTCTTTTATATGAAAGATTTCTTGCAGGCGAAAAACCGTTTGCGATGGTCAGCACCGACAACAGCTCCCACAATGGCGAAAAACTTTCCCTTGCCCTGACAGCCTACGCTTCTGCATGGGAAGAAAACAAGCTGGTACAGCCAGGCTTCCTCTCCTATCTGCAGAACCAGGAAAAAGTCAGCTTCCCGTGGACCATGATCGACAAGATCACCCCGCGGCCGGATGGTTCCATCGAAAAGATACTCGAGGAGAACGGCCTCGCTGATGCACAGTCGATCGTCACTTCCCGCCACACCTACGTTGCTCCGTTCGTCAATGCAGAGGAATGCCAGTACCTCGTAGTCGAAGATCATTTCCCGAACGGACGGCCGCCGATGGAAAAGAGCGGATGGATCTTTACCGACCGGGAAACTGTCAACAAAACAGAGCGCATGAAGGTCTGCACCTGCCTGAACCCGCTGCACACCGCACTCGCTGTGTTCGGCTGCCTGCTGGACTACGAACTGATCAGTGAGGAGATGAAAAATCCGGTACTGAAAAAGCTCGTGGAGCGCATCGGATATATCGAAGGACTTCCGGTTGTCACCGATCCTGGTATTCTCTCTCCGAAGCAGTTTATCGATGAAGTGCTGAACATCCGCATCCCGAATCCGTTTATGCCGGATACGCCGCAGCGAATTGCAACTGATACGTCACAGAAGCTGTCGATCCGGTTCGGTGAGACGATCAAATCGTATCTTGCTTCTCCGGAGCTGTCACTCTCGGATCTCCAGGCAATTCCGGCTGTATTTGCGGGATGGCTGCGGTATCTGATGGGCGTGGATGACAACGGCGATGCATTTGAGCTGAGCCCGGATCCGCTGCTTGCCACGGTCCGCCCGTATGTGCAGGATCTGAAACTCGGCGCACCGGCTGACCGCGAGACCCTTTCCAAAACTCTGGCTCCGCTGCTCTCCGATGCTTCGATTTTCGGTGTGGATCTGATTTCTGCCGGACTTTCTGACCGTGTACTGGATGCTTTTGTCTCGATGCTTCATGGACCTGGCGCTGTGCAGATACGCTTGCTGCTCTGACCGCTCAATTCTAAAGGGGAGGTATTTCCATATGAAACCTTTTATGGACGCTGATTTTCTGCTGCAGACCGATACGGCGAAAACACTGTACCACGAGGCGGCTGAAAAAATGCCCATTTTTGACTATCACAACCATCTGAATCCACAGGAGATTCTCGAAGACCGCCAGATGGAGAATCTGACACGCGTCTGGCTCGGCGGGGATCATTATAAATGGCGTGCCATGCGTGCGATGGGCTTTTCGGAGGATCTGATCACCGGAAACGCCGATGATTACGACAAATATCTGGCGTTTGCCGAGACGATTGAGAACGCGATCGGCAATCCTTTATACCACTGGATACATCTGGAGCTGCAGCGGTACTTCGGCATCACGACACCGCTCTCCCGCGCAACAGCGAAGGAGCTCTGGGATGAGGCGAATGCAAAACTGCAGACGAAGGAGTTTACCGTGCGCAATCTGATTCTGAACCAGCATGTGTCGCATCTGTGCACCACCGACGATCCTGCAGATGATCTGCACTGCCATCTGGCATTACAGAAGGAAGACTTTGCCTGCCGCGTTCTGCCGTCCTTCCGCCCGGACCGCGCCGTTCATCTCGAGAAGCCGGATTTCCCGGAATATGTGGAAAAGCTTGCCGCTGCCGCCGGCAGGACGATTGCATCCGCGGAGGATATGGTGCATGCCCTCTCCTGCCGCCTCGACTTCTTCCTCTCCGCCGGCTGCGTTGTCAGCGACCACAGCCTTGAGGGCTGCTTCTATGTGCCATGCACGGCTGCTGAGGCGAATGATGTATTTGAAAATCGCATGAACGGCGGTGTTCTCACCGAAAAAGAGCTCGGCATGTACAAGGGTTTCCTTCTGACGAACCTCGGACGGCTGTATCATAAGCACAATATCGCCATGCAGCTTCATATTAAAGCACTCCGTAACAACTCGAAGCGGATGTTCCGTGCGCTCGGTGCCGATACCGGCTTTGACAGCATGAACGATTTCGCCTTTGCCCCGATGCTCGGCGCTTTCTTAAACGATATGGACGAGGACGACGCACTGCCGAAAACTGTGCTCTACTCTCTGAACCCGGGCGACAACCCGATGCTTGCAAGCATGGCCGGAAACTTTGCTGCGCCTGGCATCCGCTCGAAAGTGCAGTTCGGTACCGCATGGTGGTTCAACGATCACAAATACGGCATGGAATCCCAGCTTGCGACGCTTTCCAGCATCGGCATGCTCTCTACCTTCATTGGCATGCTGACCGACTCCCGCAGCTTCCTCTCCTTCCCGCGCCACGAATATTTCCGCCGGATTCTCTGCAATCAAATCGGAAACTGGGTGGAAAACGGGGAGTACCCGGCGAACCTGGAGTTTCTGAAAGAGATGGTGGAAAATATCAGCTACAACAATGCGGTTTCGTATTTCCTGTGATTTTCGCATGCCTTATTGACAATTATTCCCACATACCGTACAATAAAAGGGATTACTGATCAACGAAAGGATTACAGAAACATGGACGACTCAGGCAGTATGCCTCGACGATGCTTTATTTTCATCATTTGATAAACGGAGACATAATCTATCTTTGATTCCGCCAGATTCAAGATAGGTTATGTCTTTTTGTACATTTTTGCATCGTGTCCCGGTTTCCTAAGAAAGGAAAAACAAATGAACAGCGACATTGTGTCACTCATCATCATTCTTATCTGCGTCATGCTCTCAGCCTACTTTTCGGCGACGGAGACTTCTTTCACCTCGCTGAACCGCATCCGCATGAAAAATATGGCAGAAAAAGGCGACAAGCGGGCGGAACTGGTGTTAAAGCTGCTGGAGAACTTTGACAAGCTGCTCTCCACGATTCTCGTCGGCAACAACATCGTCAACATCGGACTCAGCTCCCTTGCACGGTGCTTTTTATCAAGATTCTCGGCGGCGACTCCGGTGCGACGGTTTCCACGATCGTAACCACTATCGTGGTCCTGATCTTCGGCGAAGTTTCCCCGAAAAGCATTGCAAAAGAATCCCCGGAGACGATCGCCAAATTTTCCGCACCGTTTCTCCACATTCTGATGATCGTGCTGACCCCGGTGACGTTTTTCTTTTCCCAGTGGAAGAAGCTGCTCTCCCGCATCTTCAAATCCTCGGAAAACCACGGCATCACCGATGAGGAACTGATGACCATCGTCGAGGAGGCGACCCAGGAGGGCGACATCGACGATCAGGAAGGCGATCTGATTCAGAATGCAATCGGCTTCATGGAGATGGAGGCCGCAGAGATCTTTACTCCGCGTGTCAACGTCATCGGCATTCCGCTCGATGCGACGAAATCCGAGATCGCTAAGACTTTCTCCGACACCGGATTTTCCCGGCTGCCGGTGTATGATGATGATATCGACCACATTGTGGGAATTGTGTATCAGAAGGATTTCCACAACCACATTTACCACACCAACAAACCGCTAAGCAGCATCATCCGCCCGGCGCTCTTTGTAACCGAGAATACGAAGGTCGGCCCGCTGCTGAAAAAAATGCAGGCGAAGAAATCGCATATTGCCATTATCATTGATGAATTCGGCGGCACCGACGGTATCATCACCATGGAAGATATCCTCGAAGAGCTCGTCGGCGAAATCTGGGATGAGCATGATGCGGTTGTACAGGAAATCCAGAAAGTTTCCGAAAACGAATACCTCGTGACCGGAACGGCAAGCATCGACAAGGTGTATGAAGAGCTCGATATTGACAAAGAATTTGACGTCTTTACGGTCAGCGGATGGATCATGGGGATCCTCGAGCGCGTGCCAAAGGAAGGCGATCATTTCGTCTCGGATGGCCTCGACGTAACCGTACTGAAAATGGCAGACCGGAGAGTCGACAAGGTACGGATCGTGCGGCTGCCGAAGGATGAAAATGAACAGTAAGTAATTGATACGATTTACACGCAAAAACGATCGAACATCTGATTTTAAAGTCAGATACTCGATCCGTTTTTTTGTATCCTCTATTCTTCTTTCAGACCGTCCGCAAGTCCATACACATCATTTTCCCGTCCTTTGCAGCCCTCCCATACAATCGGTTCTGCAAAGGTAAGTTTCAGAATGGTATCAATGCTGTCGCGCTCCGGAATCGGGACGGAGATCGAAAAGGTTCCGTTTTCTTCCGTCAGTTCTGCTTTTCCGCCGGAAATCACTTCCCATTTTTCCATTGTATTCCCCGGAATTTCAAACGTGATCTGATCTTTTTCCCATTCCAGAATATGCACATAAACAATATTGTCGCGGTACGTCGTTCCGCCCCAGCGGTCCGCAATCACAGGGCCGCCGCGCAGGCCGTACAGCGTTTCGCCGTATTTCGAAAGCCATTCTCCGGCCTGGCGCAGGCGTTCTACCTGCTCCTCATCCATTTTTCCCGTTCCGTCCGGGCCGATATTCAGCAGATAATTGCCGTCCCGCACAGCGATTGAAACCAGATTCTGAATCAGCTGGCGCAGCGGCAGCACTGGTCTGCCCGGGATATAGCCCCAGGAATCCGCAATACAGTCGTTGCTGTCCCACGGCTTGTCCGTCCGCATCCCGTCGATTCTGCGTTCCCGCACATGGAAATCGCCTTCCCAGCCGCCGCGGTTATTGATCATAATATCCGGCTGCAGCTGTCGAATTTCATTTATCAGTTTCTCCGACTCCCAGAAATAATTGACCCTCATATATTCACTGGTCTGCCAGTCATCTTTCCTGTACCAGCCTCTTTCTCCATTCCAGTCCATTCCTCCAAGTGCAAGCCACTCACCGTCGAACCAGAGCAGATCAATCTTTCCATAATTACTCATCAGCTCCATCAGCTGATCATGGCACTGTTTTTTCAGTGCCTCTGCACTCTCCCAGTAAAGATCCGGCATGAAATATCCTGGAAAGCGCCAGTCGAGAGGAGAATAATAAAAGCCAACTTTCATTCCTTCTTTCCGGCACGCCTCCACATATTCTTTAACAAAATCCCGATGTGCAGCTCCTTTCATTGCGGTAAAATCACTGCATTTCGAATCGAACAGGCAAAAGCCATCGTGGTGGCGTGTTGTCAGCACCATGTACTTCATCCCCGCTGCCTTTGCATTTTTGGCCCACTGTTCCGCATCAAAATTTTCTGCAAGAAAGTCATCCTTCAGTGTCTCATACTTCCGTACATCCAGATGCTCATTCATCAGCACCCATTCCCCTTTTCCGAGCATCGAATATACTCCCCAGTGAATAAACATGCCAAACTTCGCATCCCGGAACCATTTCATCTGTTCTTCCGACAGTTTTTCTACCTTTCCGGTCTGTAATTTTTTCTTGCCGCCGGAAAGGATTTCATTTCTTCTATTGTTTTCATTTTTTCTCCAAACTCCGCATCTTTTCCCGGTAGTCATGATACAGTTCTTGATTTACCTTTTCCAATATAGCAATTAATTCTGAATCTGTCATCTCATTCCAGATCATCAGGTGAACGATACGAATGGGCTGAGAAAGAAGCATTTCTCTTACATTTTTCTCTTCTTTCAGACGCTGCGCGAAGATTCCTCCTGCTTTTTCTGTAATTTTACGATACAGCTCTTCAAAAATCTGTTCCCCAGCCTTCGTTTCCAGCAGACGCTCCGTTTTATCCCATCCCTGGATCTGTTTTGGTACTGGAAAAACCGGTGTTACTTCGATCTTCTGTGCTGCACGGATATCCTGTACTGAAAATCCAAGCTCAAGTCCATACATTCCCTGCGGTACCGTCCGCTCATCAACGCGTTCATCGTAGAGTTCAAACAGTTCACGTGAAATGGAAAATACAAACTCTTTTTCTTCTCCCGCCTCCAGTATGATTTTCTGAAAATCGCGAAGTTCCCTGGCTGGCCTTGCTTTCCATGCTCTTGGATTTTTCACATAGAGCTGAACGACCTGAGCCCCTTTTCTGTTGCCCGTATTTTTAATTTTTCCACGCAGAACTGTTTTCTCACAATCTGTGATTTTCTCCTGCTCCACGCTGCACTCCGTAATTTCAAATGTTGTATACGAAAGTCCGAATCCAAACGGAAACTGCACCGGAATTTTTTTCGTCTCGTATCCTCGGTAGCCCATAAACATACCCTCGCGGTACGTCACCTGCTCCGTCTGCTCTGCAAAATTTTCATCCGAGATAATCTGTTCCCGGAACGCTGGAACTGACACAGGCATATGTCCGGACGGATTCACCTCTCCGCTTATCACTTTCACAATCGCTCTTCCAATCCCCTGACCGCCGTAGAAGCATTCCAGAATCGCCTTTACTTCGTCGGCCCACGGCATGGCAACGCTCCGCCGTTCATCACAACCGCAATTACATTCGAATTAACTGCAGCAATTTCTTTTAAAAGAGCCACCTGGTATTCCGGCAGTTCATACTGCACACGGTCATTTCCTTCTCCTTCAAAACCAAAATCCATAGCAAGGAAAAACAGAACCGCATCTGCATCCGCTGCTGTTTTCACCGCCTCATCCCGGAGTTTTTGCTGCTCCGCTTCACTTCCCGCATTGTTCCTGCGATATCCCATCGCAAACGGTGTATTATCTGCTCCGTTCCATTTTTCTGCACATTCCCAGGCGTCTTCTTTTCCTGCTCCTTCTACTTTTCCGGAGCCCTCCGCCTGAAACAGAGGTTCTCTCGCATATTCTCCAATAACCGCCAGCTTTCTGCCCTGCTGCAGCGGCAGAATATCCTCTTTATTTTTCAGCAGAACAATGGCTTCTTCTGCTGCTGCGCAGACCTTTTCATGATTTTCTTTTAAAATCAGCTCTCGTTCTTCCTCTGTCTTTTTCGTTTTCGGAATCTTCCACTTTCTCGCATTTCGTATGATGCATTCTGCCCGCTCACGGATCACGTGTTCGTCCAGTCTGCCTGTTTCCACTGCTCCACCATATAAGCAGTGCTTTTTCCATCCGTTCCCGGCATTTCAAGATCCAGTCCTGCCTCTGCCGATTTCACCCGATCGTCCAGTCCGAACCAGTCCGTCATGACCAGTCCGTCAAATCCCCATTCTTTTCGAAGAATATCGAACAGCCAGCGGTTTTCTGCACAGTATGTTCCATTGATCTTCGAAAGGCTCGTCATGACCGCTGCCGGTTTTCCCTCACGGATTGCAATTTCAAATGCTTTTAAATACAGATCCCGCAGGACATCTTCCTCACAGATTACATTCAGATATTCCCGTTCGGTCTCCTGATTATTTGCAGCAAAGTGCTTGATACATGCGCCGACCTGCTGTGACTGCACGCCGCGGATATAGGCACCTCCCAGTCTTCCTGCAAGAAGCGGATCCTCGGAAAGATATTCCACATTTCTTCCGCAGAGGGGATTCCGTTCCAAATTAACCGCCGGTCCCAGCACCAGATCCACTCCGTACGCAGCCGCCTCTGATCCAATGATTGTTCCTACCTGCTCTGCTACATCCGGGTTCCAGGATGCCGCTACTGCTACTCCCGCCGGCAGACAGGTCGCCGGTTCACTTCGATTAATGCCAAGAGAATCCTTATCCTTTTTCTGATAGCGAAGCCCCATCGGTCCATCGCTCATTTCCAGGGATGGAATATCGTATTCCGGCAGTGCTTTTGTATTCATAAACTGATCGCCGCAGAGAAGCGAAATCAGTTTTTCTGTTTCCATCTCTTTTATTTTCATTTGCTTTCCCCCAATTTTTTCTCAGCCTTTTACAGCTCCAATAGAAATTCCTTTTACAAAATATTTCTGTACGAATGGGAATACGATCAGAATCGGAAGCAGTCCGACGATGGCGATTGCCATACGCACGGTCTCCTGCGGGATTCCCCCTCCTACGCTGGCCAGGTTGATATTACTGTTCGCATTTTTGGAAAGAAATTCGATGTTTTTAATCATATTATTCAAAAGCTGCTGAATGCTGAATTTGTTAGTATCTGTAATATAGTATAATCCATTCGTCCAGTCATTCCAATAACCAAGTCCGGCAAATAATCCGACCGTTGCAATGATCGGTTTACACATAGGAAGAACTACTTTGCGGAATACCTGAAACTCTGTTGCACCATCAATTTTGGCAGCCTCACTTAATGCCGCCGGTACATTTGACTGAATATACGTTCTTGTCAGAATCACATTAAAAGCACTCATCAGCAGACCCGGTATAATTAATGCCGGAATCGTATTTTTCATGTGCAGGTAGCGGGTATACATAATATAGGTCGGTACCAGTCCACCATTAAACAGCATCGTGAAAAACAGATAAAATGCAAGAAATGTTTTTCCAGGAAATTTCTCATGTGCCAGTACATACGCATACAAAAGTGTCATCATCACGCCAATCGTTGTTCCAATCGCGGTTACCAGAATGGTGATTCCATATGCATGGAAAACCTGTGCCCTCTCGTTCCAAATGTACCTGTATGCTTCCAGACTCAGTTCTTTTGGGAAGAAAGAATATCCATGCAGCACAATCTCATTGTTGCTTGTAAACGATGCAACCACCAGAAGCACCAGCGGAATCACCATAATCAGTGAAATCAGTGCCAGAACTACCGTGATCATTCTCTGATAACGCCGTTCCTGTTTTCCTACCATAATTTTGTCCTCTTTTCTGTCAGAACAGTGCATTCTCACTGCTGTAACGTTTTGTAAGCCAGTTTGCAATCATGACAAGTGCAAATCCCATCAGCGACTGATATACACAGGCTGCCGATGACATACTGATGTCACCCAGCTCAATCAGTCCTCGATATACGTAAGTATCAATCGTGTTGGTTGCATTGATCAGCGCTCCCGAGTTCATTGGTACCTGATAAAACAGACCAAAATCAGAATAGAAAATTCTTCCGATGGACAGCAGTGTCATTGTGACTACTGTAGATTTCAGCAGCGGAAGGGTAATACATTTGATTTTATGCCATCTTGTTGCTCCGTCAATCTCAGCTGCCTCATACATTTCCTGGTCAATTCCAAGAATCGCTGCCAGATAAATAATGGATGAATATCCGGCTCCCTTCCAGCAGTTTACAAAAATCAGGATGAATGGCCAGTATTTTGACTCGGTGTAAAATGAGATATTTTCTTTTCCAAGAGAAGTCAGCAGTCCATTAACAAAGCCAGTACGTCCGCTTAAGAACGCATATACCAGATAGCTGACAATGATAATCGAAATCAAAGATGGAATCAGAACAGCAGACTGAAAAATTTTCACTTTTGTCTTGCTTCTTAATTCACTCAGTAAAATTGCAATCAGAATAGATACCGTCGTATTAACGACAATAAATGCAAAATTGTATAATAATGTGTTTCTTGTAATCAGTGCTGCATCCGGTGTTTTAAATAGATATTCAAAGTTGGAAAGCCCCGCCCAGTCACTGTGCAAAATTCCTTTTGCAAAATTCAAATGTTTAAAAGCAATGATGATACCGGTCATCGGCACATAGTTATTAATTAAAAGATATAAAAATCCCGGCGCTACCATTATATATAATGGAAATGCTCTTTTTATATTTTTCCATGTTTTCTTTTTTCCCATAGGAATCCCTCTTTTTCTGTCTCAAAAGCCAGGGCCGGCCGATTCTCATCGTCCGACCCTGTCTGCCTTGTTTATTTATTTGCAAGCCATTCGTCTACCTGTTTCTGCATATCTTCGATAATATTGTCGATACCTGCTGATTTCAGTTCTTCATTGAACTGCGGCAGTGTCGTACTTGGATCTGCATCGCCGTTTTCGATGATTGCTTTATATTTATCTGTTACGTTTGTAATTGCTGTAATTTCATTTTTTACATTTGTCGTGTCATAAATGAATCCATACAGCGGAGATTCCTGTGCAGTATCATTGTATTCCGTAAATTTCTCGTATACATTTTCCGGATCAGTTTCCCATGCATAGCCAACAGAACCATTACCACATAGCCACAGCTCGTTGCCCCAGCCTACCGAATCAGAAGTTACTCCATCTGGATAAGATGCAATTCCATCCGATACAACATAATCTTTGCCTTCAATTCCATATCGGAACAGATTCTGGAAGTCGGAGTCTGAGTACAGCAGATTCAGGACTGCAAGAGCTTTTTTCGGGTTCTCGCACTGTGCCGGAATTGCCCACTGGCAGAAGTTAACAGAGGAAGTACTGATAGTGCTTCTTCCAATCGGAATCGAAACGATTTCTTTACCGGAGTTCATTGTTTCCTGTGTTGCAGTTCCCGGATGCTGGCTTCCATAATAGCTGAACGCTGTATTAGCACGGAACAGATCCTGACGGGTTGTTGTATTCGTTGTAGAATCTGGCATAAAATAGCCTTTCTGGTTCCAGTCATATGCTTTTTCAGCCATCTCTTTGTACTTTTCTGTGTCATACGTATTAATAACGGTGATTCCATCGGATGCATCATCATCGATATCAACGCCGACACCTGAAGTTACAACATCAAACTCTCCTTTTACATAGTTCGCGAAACATCCATTGTTCAGATCCGACGGAATCATCGGATAAAGTTCCGGATGTACTTCCTGGCATTTTTTCAGTACTTCCTCGATATCATCAAAGTTTTTGATATCTTCCGCTTTATATCCAAGCTCTTCCAGAATGTCTGCTCGGCACATAAATCCTGCCTGGGATGCAAGGTCACGATACGTCGCAGTCCATACAGATTACCGTCGAAATAGCATGCTTCAATATAACGCTCCATTGCACTGTATGCATCCGGTGCATACGTCTCTATCAGATCATTGATTGGATAGAGCTGTCCTCTCTGTCCATCTTCACGAATATTGGACATCAGAAATACCATATCCAGTTTTTCACCGCTCGAAAGCATCAGGTTCGTCTGGTCGTTATAAGCACCCCATTCAATAATCTGAAGTTTTACTTTTGCATCTACCTTTTCTCCGATGATCTCATTCATTTCATCCTCTACGGCCTGCATATCTGCCGGTGATGCATTAGATCCTGGCCATACCATCAGAAGTTCTTCTGTTTTTCCATCCTTCAGATCGGATGTACTATCTCCTGCTTCACTTTGGTTCGATGCTGTTGTCTGCGCAGAATCTGCCTTTGTGCTGTCCGAACTCTTGCTGTCCCCACATCCTGCAAGAAGTGATGCGGTCATTGCCGCCATCAAAACTGCTGCTGCCATTTTCTTTCTCATTTGTGTTACCTCCCGTGTTTTTTGATGGTTTTATCTTACCGCACTTCCACTTCTCTCTCAATTTCAATCCCGACCCGTTTTATAACAAAAACGACTTATCCTTTTGCTTTTGCCGCACGATATTCCAATGGTGTACGTTCGGTCTGTTTTTTAAATATTTTAGAAAAATAGGCCGGAGAATCATAGCCTGTACGAATACTGATTTCAGAAATCGACAGCGTCGTCTCCCGCAGCATTTTCTTTGCCATCAAAATTCGATAATGCTGTACATACTCCATCAGTGTATATCCTGTCTGTTTCTTAAACTCCCGGTTGATATGATCCTGGTTCAGATGCACCAATTCTTCAATCTTCTTTCGTGTAATCACTTCACTGTAATGGCTTTCCAGATACTTTTTAATCGTATTGACCGCATCTGCTATCTCCGGATCTGCTTCCGGTTTGTTTTTGTTTTATACTCCTCCAGCTTTTCCACTGCTGAAGCAATTGTTTCTTCCAGTTCATCAAATGCAATCGGTTTCAGTAAATACCGGTAAACCCCAAGGGAAATTGCACTTCTCGCATAATTAAAATCCGGGTACCCAGTCAGAATAATATTGATAATTTCAGGATACATATCCTGAATCCATTGAATCAGACTCAGACCATTCTCTTTTGGCATTTCAATATCGCAGATCACAAGATCAATTTTGGAACTACTGATAATGTCCCGTGCAAGATCCGTATTGTAGGCCGTAAAAACCTTTTGAATTCCCTTCTTTTTCCAGTCAATTGCCTTCTCCATAATATGCAGCATGGCAATTTCATCATCTACCAGCAGCAGATTCATTTTTGCTCCCTTCTTTCTACTGTTTTTCTATTCTCGGCAGTAAAATGCGAATTTCACTATATCCCGGCTGACTTGTAATTTTTAATTCATACGCCTCCCCATAAAATTCACGGATACGTTCCTTCACATTCTGTATTCCGATATGTTCTCCTTCTTCTTCAATTGACTCATTCCGATTAATTTTATCAAGAATTTCTTTCTTAAATCCTAAACCATTATCTTCGATCAGATCAGCAGATCATGCTCGCCTTCTCTTTTTACTGTCAGCTCGATTTCCAGATGCGGAACCAGCATAATATTATGTTTTACACTGTTTCCAACAAAAGTCTGAATCACCAGTGGAAGAATCATTTCATCCTCCATTTCCGGTTCTACGTTTACCTGAATTTCCAGCATATCTTTATAACGGCAGTGCTGAATTTCAACATAGCTTATCAGACATCGAAGTTCTTCTTTCAATGGTACAAAGGTTCCTTTCTGCCCCATCAGATAACGGAAATATGCAGCTGATACCCGGCAGAGTTTCTGAATTTCTTCAAAATCCTGAATCTGTGCCATTCCATGAATCAGATTTAAAATATTGGTATAAAAATGCGGCTGAATCTGCACCTGCAGGAAACGGCTTCGCGCCCTCTGCCGCTCCAGCTCTTTTTCATAAACATCAATTCTTAAAATCTGAATCTGATCTGCCATATGATTAAAGGTCTGATAGAGCTGTCCGATCTGAGATACATTTTCCCGCTCCGGCAGACGTACGTCCAAATCCCCGGTACTGTACTGCTCCATGGCTCTTCGAAGCTGTTCTAATGGCGCAAAGACTGTTTTTCCCTGCAGACCAATTGCCATCAGAATGCTGGCAATTGCAAGCATCATGACTCCCATTAGCAGAAGCGTTCCGAACGTTCCTCCCGGTCCAGCATTCCTTCATCCATACTGACATAAATCTGTGCATTTGTATATTTCAGTGGATAAACACAAGTTGTACTAATTCCGCTTTTTCTTGTCCCCTGGTGTATTTTTACTTCTCCTGTCTCATTATCCCGCACTTCTACGCAAAGATCTTTCGTTCTCCGACAAAACCAGATACAATTCTTTCCAAAGAAAATGCAGCTCCAATGTATCCATTTTCAGCCGAATAAATACGCGCCAGGTACTGATGTCCATCAAATTCCATAAAAATCCAGTTTTTCTCTGGTTCCTGATATTGGTTCGCGATATAAGAAATGATTTTCTCTTTAAACGCTCTCTGATAGGCATAAGTTGTCCCTTCCTCTGTGCTTACAAAATAAATATTTCGTTCCGGCACATAGACAAACAGCATCATTTCCCTTCCATACCGTTCTCCCATTTCAATCATGATTTTCTGCTGCTGTACTTTAGCAGTTTCCACCGTTAGCGGATCTTTCGAAATACACAGCTGCTGATAATATGGTGTTGAATCCGTTCCGCTCATCAGCAGAAGCGCTTTTGAAGTTGATGCAAATTTATCCTCCCAGAACTGGCCGTAGCTCTCTATCGTATTAGAAAATAGCCTCTCCGTCTTTCTTCTGTCTCTCTGAATCAGAAAAATACTTACAAGCTCAATAATGAGGACAGCTAAAATCATAACTGTCCCCATGATCCAGAGTGACTTGTAAATAACTGACTTGTCCTCTGTTTTTTCATTTTCTTTTCCTCATGCAATCTTCTTTAACAAATCACCAGTTCACTATCAAACGCCTGCAGCGTGCAGGTATCTTCCATCTTTTTCTCCTGCAGCACCCCATATCCATTCTCTGGAAGCTCTATTTTCTGCTCCTTTCCCGTCAGATTCACATAAAAATACTGGTTTTCCGCTATTTTTCTTCCAATTACTCCCTGCGGTGTAACCACGGACTGCATACTTTTTTCCCTGCAGCATTCATCAAGAACCTCGCCTAAAAGTTCCGGCTCTGTTTCACAAAACAAATAATACGCCGCTCCTTTTCCATACCGATTTCTGGTTATAGCTGGAATCTGATGTGTCTCCTCACGCTGCAGGACTTCTGCATCTGTTGCTTCGATCTGCTCATAATAATCCACATCAATCCATTTTTCTCTCACTTTCAGAAGTTCTCTTCCGTTTGCCGGATTCTGCGAAGCTTCTGCTCTTCTTTTTCAGAAACTTCCATACCTGCGGTTCTCTGATATCCAACAATTTCTATTCCAAATACATCAGTCAGGTTTCCTGGTCTCGACGTGTCAAATACCTGACCGGTTTCTTTTACCCATGCAGAATACCCTGTCATAATTGCCGTACCGCCATTTTTTATAAATTCCCGCACCGTGTTTTCCTGCTCGTGATCCATTACAATTTCACCCGGAATAATCAGGATCTGATATTGTTCTGTCATTTGATGCAAATCTACAACATTATAATCAAGGTTTCTCTCTTCCAGAATCCGATGCGCGATGGCAAGGTTGTTGCTGTATGGCATTCGATACTGCATTTTTGCATACGCAGCCATAAGCTCACTGTCATAACTGTAAGAAACAGCAATCTCTGGCTGCGGCAGATATGGAAATCCGTATTTTTCCAGCTTCCGAAAATCCGATGCAATCCACTGGTATTCCCGATAATTTTCATTCGGTCTTCCATCATGATTCAGCATACCGGTCAGATATTGTTCTTCGCCATTCAGCATGCTTCGCCAGGTCCATCCCAGCATCATCTGCATCCGATGCAGCAGACACCAGAACGCATACATTCTGTTCATCCCCATTGCCGCATGATGAATCCCGAAACCACCTGTCACAAATTCAATGCACCACATTGGTTTTCCAGTTTCAGCAATCCGTTTCATGTACCAGGAACCCGTTTTCCAGAATCCCATACTCTCCCTGTTTCCATAGCCAGGATAAAAACCGATGCCAGGATAGTCAACAAATCCAGATGCTGTCTTCAAATAATCAAATCCAAGCGTCTCATATTCTGCAAAGTGGTTCGATGTATGAGCCTTTCCCGGCGCATTTTGTTCTACCGTTTCTGCCAGTTCTGTAATAAAATCTGCGATACCATCGGAAAAGAAGCGCCGCATATCCAGCCATGCCTCCGGTGCCCCGATTTCGTATTCATTTACCTGCATTGCAACGTCTTCGAAAGATGAAAGCTTTCGGCTCCAGCGCTGGGTTGCCCAGGCATGATTTAGTGCTTTTATTGTTTTATATTTCTTTTCCAGCCATTTCTGAAATCTCTTCTTCGACGCTTCAGAATAGGATGGATAGCCTGCTCCCAGCTCATTGCACAGTCCAAACGCAAACAGCGCCGGATGATTTTTATAACGGGAAACGATTTTTTCAGCAAACCGCAGTGCATACTTCTGATACTCTGGATCAGAAACATCGTCCATATATCGGCGCAGCGGTGCCTGTGGAGCTCCATTTTTTCCTCCTACATTGCATCCCGGGCAAAGTTTATGAACCCAGATCGGTGCCGGATGCATCGACACATCCAGTATTACATTCAATTTGTATTTTACGCATAACTCCATAACCTGATCAAACCATTCGAAGGTATAAACGCCATCCTCCGGCTCATAGCTGTCCCAGCACAGATGTCCCAGCCGCACCGTATCAAATCCAGCCTCTTTCATCAATTGAAAATCCTTTCCCACCGCTCCTTCGGCCAATCATGCGGATGATAATTTGTCCCGATATATAAACTCATTTTATTCACTCCGTTTCTGTTTTTTCTTACCTCCATTTTGCAGCAAATCATTAAAATTCCTATGACAATTACGACGTAAAATATAATTTTATCGAGTTTTTCCTGTTTTTCCATTTTTTCTTAGTCAATTATATTCTAAAGTTATCTATTTTTCCACTCTTTCTCTGCTTTTTCTTTTTCGAATGCCCAACATCTTACTATGCTGGACAAATCTATTATAAAAGCAGAATTATCTTTATGAGGATTCGTTTTCCGCTAAAATAGGATAACAGCAAAAAAATCCACAGAGCCCTTATCCCCCTGTGGATTTTTCTATTTCTATTCTATTTTCTTCTCCACCCGGTACTTCTTCGGCGATATTCCATAGCGCTCTTTAAAAATCCGATGAAAATAACTCATGTTCTCGTACCCGACCCGCTCGCCGATGTCTGCCACGGAAAGTCCTGTCGTTTCCAGCAGATACGCGGCCTGGGTGAGGCGTTTGTTCTGGACAAGTTCAGTGTAGTTTTTCCCGGTCAGGCGGCGGATCATGCGGCTTAAGGTGTAAAAATCGTAGTGCAGTTCTTCCGCCAGTTCCGAAAGACTGCCCTCCCGGTAATGTTCCTCGATATAGCGGTATACGCCGAGCAGCATCTCCTGTTCAAAATACTGCTCTCCCACCTGCACGCGTTCGGTGTAGTTCATGAGTTGCAGGAATAAAAGGCCCATCGTAATCTGATTGATGCTCCGCTTATTGCTCTGGTGATGTAAGAGCGTCCAGACGAGATTTTCGATCAGATTCTGCACCGGAAGGACATCCGCGATTCTGTAATGCAGATAACAGAGCGGTACCTCCCCGCTTTTCAGACAGCCGACGATAAAATCCTTTAACTGATTCTCCTCTGCCCCGATCATTCGCAGCGTCTGGTCAAAAAACTCCGGCAGAATCAGAAAGTTGACCGCGATATCGTCACGCCCTGCCGGTTCAATTTCCTGCACTGCATTCTGATTCAGAATCAGCAGCTCACCCGTTTTCAGCTCGATCCGGTCCCCGTTGATGGTGTGCACGGTGCTTCCCTGGCACATGTAGATCATCTCGACATAATTGTGGCTGTGCGCCGGAAAACGAATAAACCGCGTGTGCGGCCGAATATCAATCAATTTTCCCCGCTCCAGCAGCTTTCCCGCATCCATCACAAACTTCTGCCCGCTCGAATACCGCTCCTTTTCCACTTCCGTCTTGCCGTCCAGAATTGCCTGTTCCTCCTCGGTGATCCTGGACAGGTCTGCTATAATTTCCTGTTTCACGATGATTCCTCACATTTTTTCGTTTTTTCTGTCTTCTATTATATTCCATTCTGATACAGATAAGCAATGCACTTTTTATCCCCTGCCATGAAAAAAGACTCCGATGGATTTTCACTCCGTCAGAGCTTGTCACTCTTTTTTCTTATTCTTTTACAGCTCCCAGCATAATACCGTTGATAAAGTATTTCTGCAGGAACGGATATACCACCAGCATTGGGATCATCGCGATGAATACCTTTGCCGCATCCAAAGACTGATTGGACAGCTTGTCCATTTTTCGATCTGATCCATCGAAAGATTTGTCGTCTGGATATTAACGACCATCTGCTTAATATAAGTCTGTAACGGATAATGCTGCTCGCCACTTGAAAGTACCAGCCCCTGAAAATATTCATTCCAGTAACCGACACTGGTAAAGAGAATTAGCGTCGCAAAAATCGGAATTGCACACGGAACAACAATACGGAACAAAACTGTCCAGACACCGGCACCGTCAATTTCTGCTGCTTCCATCAGTCTTTTGGCAGGCTTCGATAAAAGTTAATCAACAAAATCAGATTAAAAACCGGAAGGCCTCCACAGAGAATCAGACCGATCATACTGTCGATCATACCGTAATTTACCATCGTAATATACCATGGAATCGTTCCACCGTTGAACAGCATGCAAAAAATAACGATCCACATAATCACATTTTTCGGATGATACTCATTTGCTGATTTAGACAACGGATAGGCAAAGATAGCAAGCACTACAATGGTAAAGACTGTTCCAAAAATCGTCCGCTCTGCAGAAATCAGGAAGGAACGAAAAAATTGCGTGTCTCCCATGATCTGCTGATAGGAAGCCAGGGAGAATCCAACCGGATAAAAACTTACCTTGCCCGAATTTGCCGCGGCCTTGTCGGAAACAGAAAGACAGAGTGTATACCACAGGGGATACAGACAGCTTAAGGAGAGCAGACTCATTAAAATGATGTTAAACACATTAAATATTTTACTTCCAAGACTTTTGCTTTGAATCATGATTTTGTCCCTCCTTAGAAAATCTTATAGTCTGCGGCTTTATATGCAATGATGTAGGAAATGACAATCAGGGTAAAGCTGATGACCGACTTAAACAGGCCTGCTGCTGTTGCCAGCGAGAACTGTACATTTAAAAGACCCATGCGGTAAACCCATGTATCAAGGATATCTCCTGTGGAGTAAACCAACGGACTGTACAGGTTGAATATCTGATCGAAGCCTGCGTTTAGTACATTTCCAAGTCCGAGAATACTTAATACAACGATCGTACTTGCAATACCTGGAATAGTGATATTCCATACCGCTTTCCAACGACTGCAGCCGTCAATTGCCGCTGCCTCATAGAGTTCCGGGCTGATCCCGGTGAGAGCTGCTAAATAAATAACGGCATTAAATCCAAACTCTTTCCATACATCCGAACCGATGACTAACTGGCGAAAGCAGCTCTCCTCTGAGAACCATATCTTTCCCCGGATTCCAAATACACCAAGGATGGAATTGATAACACCTTTATAGCCGAACATTTCCAGCAGAACACTTGCCAGAATAACCCAGGAAAGAAAGTGCGGCAGATAAACAATTGTCTGTACTGCTTTTTTAAATTTCACCTGACGGATTTCATTTAATAAAAGTGCAAATGCCAGTGGCACAATAATATTTAGAATCAATTTGGCAACTGCGATAACCAGCGTATTAAAAATGACTCGTTTACAGTCACTCATGGAAAATAAATATGTAAAATTTTCCATTCCTACAAAGTCTGAATGCCACAGTCCGGACATCGGACTGTAATCCTCAAATGCAATGACAATTCCGAACATTGGAACAATATTAAAGAAGAACAGCCAGACCATTCCTATCAGAATCATAATATGATAGTTCCAGATGGTTCTGGAATTTCTTGTTTTTTTCAGAACTCCCTTTTTCTTTGACGCAGAAGCTGCTTTCATACAGATCCTCCCTCCTGTCATTTCCGTATTTTCCTTTTGTTTCCGATGGACAGAACGTATTCTGTGAAAAAGGGGAAAGCTGACTGCTCTCCCCTTTTCGCAAAGCAGGTGATCTTTCAGTATCTGAAAATCACATTGAAACGGTCTGCCTTTTTCCTGTTTTAGTATTCTTCTACTTCTTCCAGAATTGTATCGCCGCCTTCAGACTTCCAGTTCTTCACGAACTCATCGTATGCGCTGATATCCGATTTTCCGGTGATGACTTTCATAACCATCTCATTTTCCATGGACTGCAGGTTTGCCCATTTTTTCTCCATGGTAGCTGTCTGGCTGAAGATGCAGCTTCTGACTTTGTTGTTTACTTCTGTCGTAGCGTACGGACGGTCGCCGACCAGCAGAGAATACATTCTCTGGAAGTTACCGAAGTTTTCAGTGCTGAATCTTCGATAGAGAGCTGTTTGTCTTTTTCGTATCCAGGAACGGTATCCTTAATAACCGAAACATCGTTTGCCAGCAGTTTGTATGCACTGGATACACCTGCATAATCTTCCGGCTTGGTTTCGCCGTTTAATACTTTGATCAGTTCATGATAAGTGTATTCACACTCATCAGCCGGAGCCATCAGTGTTCTGACTGGCCAGAAGCTGAGCGGCTGCTCGGAAACATCAAATTTGCTCTCATCTCTCAACAGAACGTTGGCCATGATGATAACTGCTTTGGCAACATCTTCGGAAACATTTTTGTTGATGACACAGTAACCTGTTGTTGCAGATCCAAGTCTTACATTCCATTCACCGTCATCGGTGTAGATCGGATAGGTCTGCCAGTTTGCATCCGGCTCGTTACGGTATGCATCACCGATTCCATAACCGGAAACCCACCATGCGCCGAAGAACATACCAACTTTTCCGGCATTGATCTGCTCGATTGTGGAATCTCTTGTTCCCATCTCAGGATCAATATAGCCTTTTGCGTACCAGTCCGCCAGACGCTCCAGTGTACTTCTGGTTGCATCGGAGTCGGTTCCATATGTTACGTTTCCGTCATCATCTTTCAGGAACAGTCCCGGATATGCGCCGTTTGCGGTAAATACTGCGTCAAATCCGCCTGTTGTTGTGCCGGTATCCAGAAAACTGGTATAGCATTTTGTATTTTTATCCGGACCAGCCAGCGGAATGGTATCTTCGCCTGCCGGTTTTTTCTCCGCAAATACTTTGGCAATATTTTCTACATCGTCCAGAGTTTTCGGTGCATCGAGACCATACTCATCGAGCCAGTCCTGACGAACGTTTAATACCTGAACGCTTCCTGTTTCTACCTCAACTGCCGGGATTGCATACTGTCTGCCGTCCACGCTCGCTTCTGCGATAGCCTGTCCATCGGTCGAATCCATAACTTCTTTTACCTGATCAGACTGTACTTTCTGGAACAGATCGGTCAGATCGTATAACTGACCTGCTTTTGCGGCTTTCAGCATATACTCTCTCGATACCGTCATCGCATCCGGAAGGGTATTGCTTGCGATACAGAGCGCTACTTTCTGTGTGTAATCATTTCCAGATGCTGCGGTCCAGTCTACAACGACTTTGATGTTGAAGTTTTCCAGAAGATAGTCGGTGTACTGGTTATTATCCACGCTTAGTCCGTCCGGCAGAGTATCGGTTGCGCTGACACCCTGTCCTACGTGTACCTCGACAACTTCCGGAAATTTTTTGAACGCCAGATCCTCTCCCTCTTCCTCAGAAGAATTATCAGCGTTCCGGAAGATGCTGTGCTCTCAGATGATGCTTTACTGTCCGATGTGCCTCCTGTGCTGCCGCCGCTGCTTCCACATCCGACCAGCATGCCTGCGGTCATCGCTGCTGTGAGTAAGATTGCAACAAGTTTTTTCCTTTTCATGTGTTTTCCCCTTTCCTCGTTCGTCATTTTGTTTCTTTCGTTTTCTTATAAGTCTATTTTATGATATATTTTGACGAATTAAAACAGCCTTGTGTTCTATTTTTTACGAACATTTATACAAAACCAGGATCCATTTCATCCAAAAAGCAGACATTTGTTCTCTGTCCTTCAAACAAATGTCTGCTTTTTCGTTCCCACACTCCGGCATTCTGCTAAAACTCCTGCCGTTTTAACTGTTTTTTATATTCGGCAAAGCCAATACCCATACTCTGCTGAAACAGTTTTACAAAATATTTTTCATCATGATACCCGACAGCATCCGCCATCTGTTCTGCCGAAATCTGCGGATTTTCCCGCAGCAGACGGCAGGCCAGCGCAATCCGTTCTTTTCGGATATAACTGTTGACCGAATAGCCTGTGCATTTCTTGAAACAGACGGAAAAATAACTTCTCGACATTCCAACAGCATCTGCAATCTGCTCCGCTTTCACTTCAGAATCCACCAGATGATCTTCGATAAAAAGTACCGCTTTTAAAATCAATATCTCCGTAACAGCCTGTCCTTCTCCGTTCTGTACCCGCTGCCACAGATCCTGTCGTATTTTTTCTGTCAGTTTTTCCGGCTCCTGCAGATTTTCATATTCCTGCTCCTCCATGAAAATGCCAAAGGCATTCTGAATTTCCTGCAGCGTCTGCATTGTGTACCGGTATTCCTGTTTCTGACTGGTCGGAATTGCCTTCCTGAGATTACAGAGTTTCTGTGTTTCCTCTATATTATAAATCCAGGTCAGCGAAGCCGTCTCCTCCCAGAGTTTTCTCCACTGTTCCTTCTCTTCCTGATCTGCCACAGTCTCTGTCTTTTTCCGATTTATTCTTCCCCCCGTCTGCATCTGCTGCTCTTTTTCTTTCCGTTTTCGAATATGCTCCGCCGCACGCAGGAACACCTCACCGCATTCTTCCGGTTCAAGCTGAAGCTTCGAAATATAATCAATTACCCCGAGCCGCAATGCTTTCTGCACATACGTAAAATCCTCATGTGCGGAAAGCACAATATAGTCCATGGAAATTTCCCGCGCCCTGCACTCGCAGATAAACTCCAACCGGAGAGCACCGGCATCGTCAGATCCACCACAGCCAGATCCACCGGATGTGTTTCAATAAACTGCAGTGCTAACGCTCCGTTCGCCACATCTCCGGCGACCTCCATTCCGTATTTTTCCCACGGAATCAGTGAAATCAGTCCCTTTCTTGCCAGCTTATCATCGTCAATCACCAATACCTGATACATTTGTTCCACCCCATTTTATCTTTTTCTCTTTTCCTTCTCGTAGTTCTTTTTTTATGCCGGAAGCACCGGAAAATGCAGGGTAACCTCCGTTCCTTTTCCCAGTTCACTCTCTATTTTGATCTCTGCTTCTTCTCCATAGAATGATTTCAGTGTCATCTGCACATAACGCAGACCGATCCCCTTTCGTTCGTCTTTTGCATTCTGCTCCATCTTCTCCGATATTTCAAAGCCCTTTCCATCGTCCCGGATTCGAATGGTAATTATCCCATCCTGTTCCGACGCTTCTACACAGGGTTCCAAATTCGTCCATATTATGGCAGACCGCATTTTCTGCAATCGGCTGCAGCAGAAAGCGGGCACACCGCGTATTCAGGTACTCTCCCTCCGCAATATCAAATTCACTGGAAAAATCATGCGTCATCTGCTGCAGTTCCAGATAATACTGCAGGTATTTCAATTCGGTACGCAGTGTCGTGTTCTGCTCCGCCTTCCCGAGGGAATAACTCAAAATAAAGCCGAGATGCTTCACGTAATCATCGATCTCTTTCTGATGATTTGTCAGCGCCATCCAATGAATAGAATTCAGCGCATTCATCAGAAAATGCGGATTGATCTGATACATCAGCTTTTCCAGCTCCAGATCCGCTTTTTCTTTTTCCTTCCGCTGCTCACTCTCAATCAGCTCCTGAATCTGCGCTTTCATCTGATTGAACGTTGCAAAAAGCTGATTGTATTCCGCAAGCTGAACCGGTGTCTCTGCCTCAGAAAAATCTCCTTTTCCAAAATGACGCATTTCTTTTTCCAGTACTTTGATCGGATGCGATACCAGCCAGATCTGTGAAATTGCGACTACGGCAAGAATGGCCAGTGAAATAAAAATCACGCTTCCTGTCAGCAGGGTCCATTGATAAATTTCGCTCTGGTATTCATAAGTTGGAAGCAGCAAAACCGTATAAAATCCATAGATATTCTTTTTGGCAACTCCCTCATATCCGTTCTGCTCTATTCTGCCATCCTCATCCAGTTCAAGGATATCTCCTTTTGCAAATGCTTTCTCGCTGGAATACTCTACTTTCTTTTCCGGATTCAGCTGCAGCAGCACATATGGTATTTTTTCTAATTCGGAACGTTTCTGCAGCATCAGTGCTTCATCTGATTTTGCTTCTAAATAAATCCAGGCATCTGTGCCATCTGAAAATGATGTTCTGCGTCCCATTGAAACAACATTATCATTTCTCACACTGTTGTAGCTTTGATGAATGGAATGATATGTAACTTCTCCCGTATCAACCAGCTTCGACAGTGTTTCCGGCTGGAATGTCTCCTTCTTTGTGCTGTACGTGGAAAACAGAACCTCCGGTGTCATTTCCCGGCTCTCCCCCTGAATCAGATAAGCGCCCAGCATAACATCTTCCATCTCCCAGGTTGCGACATTCAGGGTCTGATAAAAATCCTGATACTCCAGAATTTTATCATACTGCTCTTCTGCCGTTCGATAAGCATCATATTTTTCCCCGACCAGTCCATTCGATGCCATCGTCTGTGACAGACGCAGCAGCACATTGTACTCTGACTCAAAGCCCTGATTCACTTCCTCCAGTGTTGCTTTCAGCGATGTTTCCATTTTAGATTCCCGCATGGCTTTCATGGAAATCCGCGTGACAAAAATAATCAGCAGAAGACAGAGCAGACTGCTGCATGCAAATACCATTAAAACAATTTTCTTCAGGGAATATTCTTTTCTCTTTTTTGGCTTCCCCATTTTTTCTCCATCCCCCATCTGCACATTCGTTTTTAAACATTTTCTGCAAAATGAAACCTCATTAACACCATTTTAACAACCAATTGCTGTTCCGTCCAGTCACAAGTTGCTCTGATTTTCTCTTTTTTATGGTCTGTGTTTTTCAGAAATCATGTTTTACACTTTACAAACTTGTCTTCCTAAAGTATACTTGAAGCAGTTGATTTTTCATTATTTCAAGGAGGTTTTTCCATGGAACAGCAGACCTACACCATTCGTGAAATGTCCGAGCGTTTTGGACTTCCGGCCTCTACGCTTCGTTATTATGAGGAGATCGGGCTTTTGACAGATGTCATTCATACCGAAAGCAAGAAACGAATTTACACCCAGCAGCACATTAACTGCATGACCGCAATTCTCTGCTTCAAGCGCACCGGTCTTCCGATTGCGGGGATTCAGGAGTTTTTCCGGCTTGAGGATGATATCCCGGGAAATATTGACCAGATGGTTGCCATTCTCGAGGAACATGAGCAGAATACACGCGAGAAAATCGAGCGCATGGAATCTGATCTCGAGCATATTCAGCAGAAAGTGCGGTATTACAGCGCGGTTCGCGATGCGATTAAAAATGGGGATGAAATGCGTCGTGGGATTCCTGCGGCTGTGAGGAGAAGGCGCAGTAGATATCTCTCCAGGCTTTTCCGCCGCAGACACACACAAGTTTCAAAAGAGCAGGTAAGAAAAGGGACCAACATCCACTTTTCTTACCTGCTCTTCTTATTTTTTCTATCACCTTTTCCCTTCATACCCGGAATTTTTTCTGCATTTCCCGCATAAAATCTTCCGCGGAAAAAAACAGCCCGATCAGATACAGCACACTAAGGCCCACGCAGATCACGGACGGCCAGGTAATGCGGACAGTTCCCGTCAGCCACAAAATCGCCGGAACGATTCCTGCTGCTCCGGACTGCATCAGATAAAAAAGATATTCACTGACCTCCATTTTGTACGCTCTTGCCAGAATCTGCATCGTCGCGCCATTCATAAGAACGGCGAGCGGAATTGCGAAATCGACAGACCAGCCGATCCAGCCCGTCGCATAATCCCACAGAATCGCACCGATCATAATAAAGATCAATTGCCACATACTGTTTTTGAGTGGATTTTTCCGTTTCTGATATCCCACCCGGATCAGAAGCCAGGCGCAGAACACACCCGCTGTCGCATAACCTGCCCACCACATCTGCGGCGTTGCAAGGAAATTCATCATCCAGCAGAGTACGACAGCCGCGATGCAGGTGAAAGAAAAAATTTTCAATCCCAGTTTGGCCGTCCCGTGCGGCTGTTCTTTCTGTCCCGGAAATCATTTTCCTCCTGTTCACAGGCGATGCCCTCTTTCTGCAGCAGATGCATCAGGTTCCGTTCAATATTGGAATCAGCGATTTTAGATGTGATTCCAAGCACCATGCTGTCACCGTAGGAACAGGAACACATCTGTACTTTGTCGGTGCTGGTGAAAATCCGAACCGCTCAATATATGTTTCATACTCCGGCGGCATCTGAATCCGGCCGATATTGGAATAGACGGTCGTAATGCTTCGTCCGCCGAGCGTCGTGCCCGCCATCAGCGCCAGATTTTTGATTTCCAGCGGCACGGCGCGCAGCACCGGATTCCGCTCAATCCGCACCAGATCGTTCATACGTGTGGAAATCTCCTGCTTCAGCGCCTCTTTCTGCATCGCGGCTCCCGTGATCTGCAGGGCATCCTCAAACGATGCTCCGGCCCAAGATCACAGGCAATCTCGATCCAGCTCCAGAAATTCGTCATCGATGCGGATGGGAAAAAGTTACGCAAGTTGGCTGGAACCATCAGAGAAACCGGCTTTTTCAGCCTGCTTTTCGGGATTTCTTCATATACCGCATATACCAGCGCCGCCGCAAGGTACGCCGTCACCGACACGCCATGTGCTTTTGCGCACTTATGAACTGCTTCCGCGGAAAGCAGAATCTCAGTAATTTCCATCTCCTCCTGCTCCAGATACTCGCCTTTGATCTGGTATGCCGGGCGGCTTTTTTCTTTTTCATTTTTCTTTCCGGTGTAATACTGGGAAAAGCTGTCCTCCTCGAAATCTGTCTCTGTCAGCATGTCTTCGCTGACCTTTGAAAAGATTTCCTCGGGATGACACAAGATCAGATAATTGCTCACCAGTTCTTTCAGAAACAGCATCGCACCGGTGCCGTCTGTCAGGGCATGGAATACTTCGAAATTGATTCGGGTTTTATAGTAAGAAACCTGGAAAAGAAGCGTTTTGTGGTCGGGTACGTAAATCTCACTGCACGGCGGACGCTTTTCCTCTTCTACTTTTGCTGGCAGATCGCGCTGCTCCAGATAAAACCAGAAAAGACCTTTCCGCAGTACCATGGAAAACACCGGATAATGCTCCATTGTCTGCTCCAGCGCTTTCTGCAGCAGATCCGCCTGGATGTCCTCTTTCAGCTGGCAGTAAAACCGGAAGACTCTCGTATCCTTTTTTCCGGTGGCCGCCGGAATGCCTGTGCCGCGTTGTCCAGCTTTCTCCAGCGCGAAGAATGTTCTTTCTTCATTTTCTATGCCTCCTTACGCCTTCCCGTGTGTCAATTGTTTCTTCACTGCTGCTATGTTTTCCAGTTCTTCGTCTGCATTTTTCTGCTGTTTTTCTTTCCTTAAAAATGCATTCATATACTGAAAACTTTCCTGCACATATAGGTGTTCAATGCCAAGCGCAAAATAGCCGTGCAATGCGCCCTTGATCCGATGATGTTCAACCAGATTGCCAGCCCTTTTCAGCTTTTTCGCATAATCCTCGCCCTCATCGCGCAGCGATCGTACTGCGCCGTCAGTACCAGCGTGTCCGGCAGTCCCTGCAGATTTTCTGCCAGTACCGGTGCAAAGTACGGATTTTTGCGGTCTTCTTCGGTCCGCTGATACAGAATTACATAATCTTCCATTTTGACACTGGTCAGAAGGTATCCGGTTCCATTGGTTTTCACGGATTTGTACGGTGATTTCTCTGTGTAACAGGAATTCACCGCCGGATAAATCAAAATCTGTTTCCCCGGCAGCAGTTCTTTTTTGTCCCTCGCCATCAGGCAGACCGCAGCCGCAAGATTTCCTCCTGCGCTGTCGCCCATGATCGTGACATTTTCCGGCGTTACCTCCGGCAGAATCTCCCCGCGCAGCATTGCCTGGGCGGCGGCGTAGCAGTCTTCTAAGCCTGTCGGGAAACGATGCTCCGGTGCAAGACGGTATTCTACCGATACAACAATCTGCCCCGTCGACTGCGCATGCGTGCGCAGACACGGTCGTATGTCTCCACACTCTCGGTTGTCCAGCCGCCGCCATGGAAGAACAGAATCGCTTCTTTTGCACCATGCTCCTCCATTTTTCATCCGGGAAGAACAGCCGAATCGGAACCTTGTAGTCCCCATTATATATTTCCATATCCAATTTTCGCAGAAATACGGATCGGATCCAGCTTCTTGATATCGGCAAGCCGACGGGCGGATTCTACTTCAATTCCGCCGTAGGACAATACATTTAAAATGGCTTTGACTGCTTTTTTCATTCACTCTCTCCTCTGTTGCTATTTTTCTGCTTCTGTTTTTCGTCTAGTTGCAATGTACTGCTTCAAAAATTCATACATCTGCTCATCGGTCGGTGGGCAGCCTTTCAGATTGTATTTAAACCCTGAAGTACAACTTCCCACACCAAGCGCCCCGCTCTTTCCCCGGTATCCCTGCCCGATGCAGATTTTTCGTGGAGTTCCTGCAGCAGTCCTTCCTCCCTCAGCCGGTCGAGCGCCGGGATCAGATAGCCGTAGCAGGCACTGCAGGACTCAACTTCCTCTACGGCATCCTGCAGTTCCACGATCTTCCGTTTTTCCGGAATCACTCTTTTTTCACCAATTTCGCCAATTTTTCGGATTGAAAGCCGTGTGAGATCAGCGCTGCCCACGCCCAACTCTTCTGCCATTTTGACATACGGGACATCTTCTGGCTTATAATGCAGTTCCGCGCAGACATATGCATCAATCAACACCGGATCTAACCCAGCGAAAAGGCGATTCATAATAAACGGATTACCGCCATCCTCAAAGTCAAGGTCTCCGCAGATATTATCCACCAAAATAAAATCCTGATGAATCCCAAGCCCCAGATGCGCAATTGGCCGATGAAGTCCCATGGCATGAAAATGACGTTTTTCTTTATTCGGCAAGAGACCTTTCATGTTTTTCAGTGCGCAGGTAATTTTAGTCTGGCAATGGCCTTTCATGACCGGGACATTGATCATAAAATCCACCTTTTTCGCACATTCGCAAATCTGAAGTTCCATATCACCACACTGCACCGGCATGCTTTTTTCCTTCTGCGCATCGATAAGCGGAACGCTGTACTGTTCCGAAGCATACGGTATCCACAGACCTCAAACGATTCCTCTGTCTTATCCCCGACCCAGGAACCTTCCATGATTTGAAGGTTAGTAAATCCATTTTCCTGAAGATATTCGATGATCCCCGCAACCACCTCCGGATGTGTCGTCCCTCCAAACTCCGCCGGGACAGGTGCTACCAAATTTGGCTTAATACCGATGAGACTGACCTTCGAAGGAATGAGCGTAGCTAAGGCACATTTGTTCAAAAGCTGTTTTGTCATTTCTTTATATTCCATTCCCTGTATCTGGATAATTTCGTTTTTATTCATTTAGTATTGCGGCCCCTTTATTCTGATTTGATTTTTTCTGACATTCGATATTCTTTAGTATATAATAGTTACTGCTTTCTTTCAACTCATCCAAAAACAAAATCATTTCCTGTGAACTGTAACCATTCCCGTCAGCTCCAGCTTCATAGAAAATTAAGCACTGTATGCTTGTAAGATTTCCAATCGCATTGTATAATAAATGGAAAACGGTACACAGAAAAAGTACCTCATCAGAAAGGAACTGTCATGAGTTTTGAAGATGATTTAAAGGATGTCGGCGACAGTATTGGAAAGCTTGTGGATAACGCTGTAAATTCTCAGGATTTTCAGGAATTAAACCGGAAGATTTCAGACACCATCAACCAGTTTGTCTACCCAAACCGGAAGGGACCATTCCGTGCAAATGGCACACAGGAGCCGTCCCGCGGCTATTCCGCAGATACTTCCTACAGCAGCCAGCATTCTTCCCATAATAATACAGCGCAGCAGACCGGACCGCATCACTATTCCTACGGGCCGGGAGGCACGATGCCGGGTAAGAGCGCGAACCCGGTTCCCAAACCTTCCCATACCTGGCAGACCCCGCAGAATACGGAATGGAACAGCCGCATACAAGAACGCCGTGTACTGCGCGAGCGCTTTATGCCATCCACCGATCTTGCACTTGTCGGCGGATTTCAGACGGCCGCCGGCTGGGGTGTCACCGGACTGTTCGGCTGCTGCACAGCGCTTAGTCTGTATTCCTTATTTGCAGGTCCAGACAACAGCGCGCTGATTCCTTCTCTTATTTTTGCCGCATTTACCATCGGCGGCGGCATTCTTCTGAAAAAGGGAAGTAAAAACCGGCGTCTGGTCCGCCATTTCCGCCAGATCTGTACGCTGATCGGCACAAAGGAATATATTTCCACGAAAGAACTCTGCGACAGTATGCACTGTGAGAAAGGTGAGCTTCTGACCGATATTACGACCATGATTGATAAATCCATGCTGCGCCAGGGCCACCTCGACGAGAATGGTACCTGTCTGATGGTGACAAATGACTGCTACGACCAGTACCGCGCAATGCTCGCCAGCCAGAGGGAACAGCAGATTGCTGAGCAGAAAGCACGTGAACAGCTGGAGGCCTCCGGTGTAACGCCGGAATACCAGCAGATGCTGGAAGAATGTGAATCTTATATTCAGAAGATCCATCAGTGCAACCTGGATCTGCCGGGTGAAGTCATCACAGCCAAGCTGAGCCGTCTCGAAACGGTTGTTACCCGGATTCTCGAGGAGGCAAAAAAGCGCCCAAAAGAAGCCGCCGCCCTGCGGAAATTTATGGATTACTATATGCCGACAACCTGGAAGCTGCTCGACGCTTACCGTTCCTTTGAGAACGAACCAATTCAAAGCGACAATATCCTCCGAACCAAGAAGGAAATCGAGGACACACTGGATACCATCAATGCCGCATTCGAAAAGCTGCTTGATGATCTGTTCCAGACAACGGCATGGGATATTTCTTCTGATATCTCTGTTCTGCAGACGATGCTGGCGCAGGAGGGACTGACAAATCAGGCAGGTCCGTCAAAGCAGGATATTGAGCCGCTTCACATGTAACTATTCAAAGCTATACAATGGAAATCAAATCACCGGTTACGTTTCCGTACCGAAGAAAAGGAGAATAGAAAACATGAATAATTTTGTAAAGGACACCACTGAAATTCCAAGCTTAAGTTTCGGCGCTCCGGAGCCGGAACCGGAACTTCCGGTACAGCAGCCGGAAGAAAAGAAAGAGGTCATGGATGATTCTGTTCTGTCCGACGAACAGAAAGCCATGGTGGATGCCTTTGTTTCCCAGATTGATCTTGCCAATACAAACGGCATTCTGCAGTACGGTGCCGGTGCACAGAAGAAAATGGCAGACTTTTCCGAGAAAACGCTGGAGAACGTCAGAAGCAAAGATCTCGGGGAAATCGGCGATCTGCTCACCTCTGTTGTGACAGAGCTGAAAACGTTTGACGCAGAAGAAGAAAAGGGACCATTCTCTTTCTTTAAGAAAAGCACGAACAAAATCAATGCAATGAAAGCGAAGTATGACAAGGCAGAGGTGAATGTCAATAAAATCTGTGACGTGCTCGACGGCCACCAGCGGCAGCTTCTGAAAGACATTGCCATTCTGGATCAGATGTATGCACAGAACCTGAATTATTTTAAAGAGCTGACCATGTACATTCTCGCTGGAAAGAAAAAGCTGGAGCTGGTACGTTCCACAGAACTCCGTGATCTGCAGAATAAAGCGCAGATGACCGGAAAGGCCGAAGATGCACAGGCTGCCAAGGATCTCGAAGATCTCTGCAACCGATTTGAGAAGAAACTGTATGATCTGGAACTGACCCGTATGGTTTCGATCCAGACAGCGCCGCAGATCCGCATGCTTCAGAACAGCGATTCTGTAATGGCCGAAAAGATCCAATCCACACTCGTCAACACCATTCCGCTCTGGAAAAACCAGATGATCATTGCACTCGGCGTTCATCACTCGACTGAGGCTGCCAAAGCACAGCGCCAGGTTTCGGATATGACAAATGAGCTTCTGAAAAAGAATGCGGAGAATCTGAAGATGGCAACGATCGAGACTGCAAAAGAATCTGAGCGCGGTATCATCGATATGGAAACCTTAAAACAGACGAACCAGAGCCTGATCTCTACCCTCGATGAAGTGATGAAGATTCAGGAGGACGGCCGCCAGAAACGTGCCGCCGCTGAAGTTGAGCTGGTACAGCTCGAAAATGATATTAAGAAAAAAATGCTGGAGCTTTCTGCAGGCGGACAGCACTGATACTTTTTGTATCCTATATAAAAACGGAGAAGCCGCTTTTTCTGTGGTTTCTCCGTTTTTTACGTCCTGTCTTACCCTTATCTCGGGCGTTCTGCCTTTTCATTCTTTCTTCGGTATTCCGTGAAATAAAATTCAATATCAAAGCAGGTCTGCTCATCGCCCTCTTCTACCATCTCCCAATCCGGTGATTCGTCAAGATCCTCAAAGAAGGTATCCGCCTGATACGTCATGTCAATTCGTGTGACGTATGCCGTATCACAGTATGGGAGAAGCTGACGGTAAATTTCTCCGCCGCCCGCAACATAAATATCGTCGTCCTCATACGGCTTTAATACTTCCATCAGCTCTTTGATACTGTGGACAACGGTTGCGCCGCGGACAGTCCATTCCGGATCACGGCTTAAAATAATATTCGTTCTGCCTTTTAAGGGCTGCCCTGCCGGTAGTGTAGCAAGTGTCTTTCTTCCCATCACGACAACGTGTCCCATCGTAGTTTCACGGAAGAATCGCAGATCAGACGGAATACTTACCAGCAGCCGTCCCTGATATCCCAGACCCCATTTGCGTCCGCACTTAAAATTGCTTTCATTTTGTTTCCTCTTTCTGTGTTATTTTCTCATCCATACTGCCGGAACGGAACCCTTCCAGATCCATCGTCAGGTAAGAAAAGCCGAGCTTTTTCAGATATGCAATCATTTCTTCTCTCTTCTCAAGCACTTCCCCCATACGCTCCGGTGAGATTTCAAGACGCACCACATCGCCATGTACACGCAGACGGAGATTCTCTTCCGCACCGAACAGCGTATGAAGCCATGCTTCGCCGTCCGCAATCCGATCCAGAACGTCATAGTTAATTTCTGCCCCGTAGGGAAGGCGTGTCGCCATACATGGAGTGGATGGACGGTGTGCTACGGAAACGCCGTACTTTGCAGCAAGTGCTTTTACCTCTGTTTTTGTCACATGACACGCTGCAAGCGGCTGATGACACCATATTCTCTCAGCGCTTTTCGCCCCGGCCGGTAGACATGAAGGTCATCCTCATTTGTTCCGTCGAGTACCTGGGTGACACCGTGATCGCGGGCAAATTCCAGAAGTTTCCCAAATAGATAGTGCTTACAGAGATAGCAGCGGTTTTCCGGATTGTAACGGATTGCCTCCTGCTCCAGCTCATCAACAAAAAGGACCTCATGAACAGCGCCAACCTCCTTTGCTACTCTTGTCGCTGTCTCCAGGTCGCAGGGCGGATGCAGCCGTGTCTGAAAGGTTACTGCATAAACCTTTGTTCCATATTTTGCAGATGCATCCATGACAAGCTTCAGCAGCAGACTGCTGTCCACACCGCCGGAGAATGCCAGACAGAGATCCTGTTTTGCAATCTCGTCAAGTTGGGTAAGCAATGCTTTTTCCTTATTCTGCATATCTGTTTTCTGTTCTGTCCGGTTCTTTTTCTTTTCCTGTAATTCCATCGTATCTGTCTTCCTTTCCTGTAAAATGGCCGATGTCTTCTTATCAGAAATCCATCGGCGGCACTGCTGCCCCGATGGATTTTCTCATACAGGTATTCCTGTTCTATTTTTTATCGATATGTCGGATCGCTTCCGAAAGCACCGCCTGTCCAGGTATAACGGGTCGGGTTTGTCAGCGGATAATCCAGATTGTCGCCAATGCGGACCGTTGTTCCGCTGCTGACGTTATCATAAATCCATTTTGCATCGATTGCAGTCAGTCTGACACAACCATGTGACATCGGTGATCCCAGGGAATTGAAGTCTACGGCAGAGATCATATTCAGATCCGGTGTGCTGCTTGCTACGCCATGGAAGTAAACAGCGTCATAAATCTGTGATACATATGGTGCCCAGCACACATAATCTTCACCTCTCATTTGCTTCTTTTTCAACTGCCAGCCGATTTTATATGTTCCTGCTGCAGTGTAACTGATTGGATTTCCTACGGAGCAGATCATTGATTTGATCGGGGTATCGTAAGAACCGGTTGCACTGTTATAGCCGTAAATGGTGACACGTCCGCGGGTTCTGTCTACTGTGATGTATTTGGATGACGGATTGAAGATGCTTGTCACATCCTCCATCAAAGAACCGTCTGCTTTGCGGTAACGGCGGTATTTTCCGATGTACTCCCATCCTTCCGTGATTCTGCGTCCGGAAGCATCGAATTTGTACTGTTTTCCATTGATCGTAGCGGTGCAGTTCTGATATCTTCCGCCCCAGCTGCGGAAATAATACTGAGAACCGTTCAGTGTCAGCCACTGATCATGGTACATGCCGCCCCAGCTCTTGAAGTAGTACCAGTTCTTATCATGAAGAATCCACTCGTCATGTGCCATGCCGCCCCAGCTCTTCATGTAATAATAGTTACCGTCATGGTAAACCCAGCCGGTCAGCATTTTTCCATCTTTATCCAGATAATAATAATTTTTATCATAGAGGAACCAGCCTTTTTGCGTCCGTTTGGTTCCATCTGCATTAAACCAGTACCAGGTATCGCCGGACTTGCCCCATTCGTTTTTATACATACCACCCCAGCTCTTGAAGTAGTATTTTCCATCGAGCCATTCATTGGCAAGCATGGTTCCATCGGATTTCAGATAATACTTATTTCCTTTGTAGGTCAGCCAGCCGCTGGTATATTTCTTTCCATTTCCGTCAAAATAATACCATACATTGTTGACTTTTGCCCATGCGTTTTTGTAGGCCGCACCCCAGCTGCGGAAGTAATAGGTGTTATCCAGCCACTCATTAAAAGCCATTTTTCCATCGGCTTTCAGATAATAGCTGTTTCCATTGTAATCCAGCCAGGAATTCGTCAGCAGTTTTCCGCCGTCTGCAGTTGCCCAGTACCAGATTGTCTGCGTGCTGGTTTTAATTTTTTTCCATCCTGTTGTCGTCGAAACGGCTCCGTCAGCACCAACGTAATAATAATTTCCATTATAGCTTCCAACATCGTTGACACACATGCCGCCCCAGCTCTTGAAGAGATACATGGTTCCGTTCACATTCAGCGCGTTGTCTTCCATATGACCGTCTTCATGGAGATAATATTTATTTCCATCGTAATTGAACCAGCCTGTCCGTACGCCGCCCCAGCTGCAGAAGCTGTACCATTTTCCATCAATCTGTGCCCAGCCGGATTTATTTTTCTGATTACCGGTTTCCATCTCGAAACTTCCATCTTTCAAATTTCCGTTTGCATCAAAGGAAGCTGGTTTCATATAGTAGATTGCTGTATCTACCTTTTGCCATCCTGAAAGAAGTTCCCCTGTTTCCGCATCCACTAAGTACCAGTTAGAGCCAACCGTCAACCAGCTTACCGTACGATCTCCCTGCTGATACGCATTGTGATTTCCAAGAGATACAGTGCTGTCTTCTGCATTCAGATAATAGGTATGCGTTACATTGTTTTCATCAACAACAGTCTGGAAACCTGCCTCTTTTACGCGGGTTCCATCATTGCCAAACAGATATGTTACATCTCCTACTTTCTGAGTTGTGCTCCAGACTGCATAGCCTTCTTCATCGGCATAGTAATCATCCACACTGCCATCCTCAAATTTGATGGTAACAAGTTCATTTTTTTTCAGTTCCGGTGCAAATACTTTTCCTTCACAAATACCCTGCTGTCTCGAACCAAGTTCATCTTTTGCAGGATCTTCCCCTTCTGTCTCAAAGTAGTAGATTCCGGTTTTTCCATCTTCATCCGTCAGCTCTACTTCACCGGTCAGCATATAGCCATTTTCGTCAAACGCATAATCGACGCCGTCGATTTCTATTGGTCCGGTAGCAGCTACCACCTTATTATTCTCATCCAGAACTCCGTACTGAAACTGTTTCTTTCCATCTTTTTCAACGCTGTTCCAGCCTTCCTTCAGATTACTTACTTCCGGAGCCGGAGTTGCGCTCGGCGTCGGTGTCTCGGAAGGGGTCTCAGTTGGTGTTACGGTTGGTGTTGCGGTCGGTGCCTCGGTTGGAGCCGGAGTCTCACTCGGTGTAACCTCTGGGGTCTCAGTTGGCGCCGGAGTCGGAGTCGTTTCTTCGTCTTCGGCCTGAGCTACAGTATCACTTTCCGAATTTACCGGTAATGGACTGGTTTCTGTAGAAGCTGCATATGCACCGGCTGGTGTAACACTTACCATGACGCCAAGTACGGCTGCGGCCAGAAACTTTCTTTTCATTCTTATTCATCCTCCCATTTTTTTACTCTTATACAATTTATAGCTTACTACATTTTTCCATCTATTTCAAGTTATCCGCCGGTAAAATACCTTACAAATTTCTTATGGTTTTTTCCTGTTTTTCGGGCAGAAAAAACCTCCTGACCCCGGTTTTCTGACCGGAAACAGAAGGCTTTTTACTGTTCTTTTATTCGTTTACCGTGGTAGATCCATAGATCTCTGTCTGAAGTCTCGAGATGGTTGCTGCGAAGTCCGGAACAAGCATCTCACCCTTGCTGGAGTACAAGTCGTCGTACGGTACACGGCTCTGTACAATCTCGTAGGACAGAATTGTCGGCAGCTCTCCGATCAATGTCATCAATGTAGACTGATCAATGTTATGGGTAACACTTGGAAGAATGGTATCCGCCAGTGCACTCAGTTCTGTTACGCTTGACGATTTCATTTTCTGCATCATCTTGCTTAAAACCTCTCGCTGACGCTCCGTTCTCTGATAATCAGAATTTCCAACGTAACGGATTCTTGCATATGCAACTGCCTGATAGCCATCCACATGCTGCTCTCCGCCTGCTGTATACTGATGGGCGGAAGCATCCACATTACGGAGTCTGCACATTTCATCAACATATTGGTTCGCTACACGGATTTCATCATCGCTCGGCGAAAGCTCGATTCCGCCGATGGCATCGATAATGTCAATCATGGAATCGAAGTCAACACTTGCATAATTGTCAATCGGCAGTTTGTAGTTGTCCTCGATGGTTCGTACAACCAGCGGACCGCCGCCATATGCGCAGGCTGCATTCAGTTTTTTCACACCGACATCCGGGATATTTGCATACAGGTCACGCATAAAGGATGTCATGTGGATCTGTTTTGTATCTTTATTGATGGACATCAGAATCATGGAATCGGAGTTTCCATACCACGTTTTGTCACGACGGTCAACACCGATCAGCAGAATGTTGTACACGTTATTGTTGTTTGGAAGTTCAATGTCCTGTGTCTCATTTAAAATCTCAGACTGCAGGGCATCCGTCTCCTCATCAGTCAACCCGGTACTTTCTGTCTCAACCTCTGTGGATTTATTGATCGTGATTTTATCATCGCTTACGTAGTTACTCTTGCTGTAATAGTGATTGATTACAGCATAGACACCGACGAGCACAACCAGTACAACTACGAGAAGGATGGTGAGCACATTAACCCAGCCGAATTTCTTCTTTTTCTTTCCTGAGGAATGGCGTCTTTCCGGGATTTCATCCTCGTCATCATATTCTTTTCTCATAACGACCTCTTTCATTTTCTTATTTTCCGGTATTTTCCAGCCGGATATCGTTTATAATATAGTCAAAAAACGGACTGCTGTCAAGTGTGCAGTCCGTTTTGATTGATTTCCGTTTGCAGTTCTTTTTCCTACCGCTGCATTTTCTCCCACTGGTTCAGTGCAGCCTCAATGACTTTGTCCATATCGTAATACTTGTATTCTCCAAGTCTTCCGCCAAAGATAATCTTCTCTTCTTTTTCCGCAAGTGCGGCATATTTCTGATAAAGTTCCTGGTTTCTGGCATCATTCACCGGGTAGTACGGCTCCATCCCCTCTTTCCAGTCGGTGGAATACTCTCTGGAAATGACGGTCTTTTTCTGGGTTCCGAATTCGAAATGCTTGTGTTCGATCACACGCGTATACGGTGTCTCCCGATCGGTGTAGTTTACTACAGCTACGCCCTGATAATTGTCGGTATCCAGCACTTCTGTTTCAAAGCGCACCGTACGGTATTCCAGCTTGCCAAGTGCATAATCGTAAAACGCATCAATCGCTCCGGTGTAAATCACCGTCTCACCCATCGCCAGGTACTTTTCTTTATCTTCCAGAAAATCAACACCTGTCTGTACATCCGCTTTTTCAAAAAGCCGCTCTGTCAGAACGTTATAGCCTCCAATCGGAATTCCTGATAAAGGTCATTGAAATAGTTGTTGTCATACGTAAAGCGCACCGGAAGCCGTTTGATGATAAAGCTCG
>ENA-OQJH01000062-OQJH01000062.1-human-gut-metagenome-genome-assembly--contig:-NODE-62-length-57966-cov-27.511679_pt1 | contig 57966 bp, 66 predicted proteins | sample MGYA00242597_ERZ504763 | MGnify/ENA primary metagenome ERZ504763 (study PRJEB26092, sample SAMD00036359) | human gut metagenome | host: Homo sapiens | study: EMG produced TPA metagenomics assembly of... | reverse complement strand
TTTTCATCTGCATCAGCAACTCTGATATAATATCATGTCTTCAATTTCCTGTCAACACTTTTTTATATTTTTTTCAACTTTATTCAACCAAATCTCTGTTGTCTGTCAAAAAAATCCGCCTCACTCAGAAGCGGATTTATCATATCATTATTTTCTTTTTGCGTCAAGTATTATTTTACATTTTTTTACATATTTTTTTGCACTATCTCCGATATAGCTATAATATCCTCATTTTTAACGACCCAATATCAGAGTAAAGATTTAAAAATCGTTCGCATTTACGCAGGAAGACATTTGGATCCGATACCTACGGTCCACAGATACCAAACCTTTTTAATAGAAGATACTCATAAATATCCTGATCAGGATATCTCTGTCATATATGAAACTCAGGATGCAATCTTTCTTAATGATCTGAAGGGCCGCCTCACCAACCTTTGTATTGCACACAATGGTGAGAGCCAGAAAGATAATCCATATTACTATAAGGAATTTAACTGCCCCCAGCAACGCTCCTGCTACCTTGTTCATGCCATGCAACACAGGTAATCTCGTCACAAGATTCAGCATCCATGTGATACTCCTCACCATAATCGTCGACATCAGCAGAGAAATCAGGAAAGAAATTCCATTCACTGCCATTCTCGCCAGATATTGAGCAATATAATCCGAAAATGTAGTTACAGCCAAATACTGGTAACTGTCAGAATTATTATTCTGAACCAGTCCATTCCTCAGCAGTTCCGGGAGATTCATTTCATTTATAAATTCAGTCTGGCTTTCTCCACTGCCTGTCCATGTGCTGTATTCCTCTCCTACAAACTCCCGGCAGCTTTCCTGTACTTTTTCATAAATTGATGTATTTTCCCGAATAAACTCATTTACATAAGGATTTATAAACCACACGATCGCCATCGACAGAAAAACACATACAAGCGAAACCAGTTCTTTTATCAGTCCCCGCCTATAACCTCTGACACATGCAGCCGCCAGAAAAAGTATCGTAATGACTCCGGCCCACGTTAAAGCCATTTTCATCCTCCTAACTAAGTTTTATTATCTCTACACCGCTGTCCAATACCAGAAGATATCTGTTCATTCCGATTTTGAAGAAATCTTTGATCGTTCCATCCACACTGCCAAGATATTTCTGTACTCCCCTGCTGTTCATTACACACATCTGGAACTGTTGTACATCAGAATATTTCCACCGCTTAATTTAATCGTCGTATATGGAATATTGAAGTTTTCTTTGAATTTCAATTTGCCATCTGTAGTATAAACTTCCATTGTATACTGTTTGTCTTTACTGTCATTCTTAAACACAAGACCAATCATATCATTATCATAAAAAGTACTGACAATTTCTTTATCTACTTTTACTGTTTTTACTTCCTTCGGAATCTGGCTTCCATGATAAATTGTAAATCCATTATCTTTAAGTGCTACAGACCGGTTATTATCAAGATACTGGATCTGCGGAACTACCACGCCTTCATACTTATATCCACTGACAATTCTGTCATCCTCGTTCTGTCCTACATCTCCAAAATTGTAAAATGCCACATAACTGGTCGTATCACTTCCATCTACGAACTGATAGGTTACCATCATGATCACTCCGTCTTCAGATACAGCAATATCAAGGGGATATCCCGGATCATCTATCTTCGTCTGATTTTCAGCAATCAGACTTCCATCTGTACCATAAAAATCAATCCATGTATCATCTCCGCCATCCAGGATTGCCGCAACAAGACCGCTTTTGGATACTTTTGCTTTGACAATACTGTAAGAAGTAGTTACACTGCCTGTTTTTCCGGATTTATCATAAATCTCCAAAGTTGTTCCATCTTTATCCGCAATCACCGCACGAGTTCCATTGACATCTGCCACAGGATTCTGCATCTGATAGGTTTCACTCCATAATGTACTCATCTTATCAGAAACAAGCGAAACTCCATCCGGACTGTATCGAAGGATATTTCCGTCCATTTCAACATAATTTGTAGAAACAATATCCTCCTGCTCACTTGTCTGGACTACTTTATAAGTATGATAGCTTCTCTTCTCTATGTAAAATCCCACAGCCGTTACAGCAGCAGCTATCGCCACCACTGTAATAACTGTCTTTTTCACTACACTTCTTTTGTGGCGGGACAATCTGCGCTCATAATCATCTGCATATTCCTCTTCAGCTCTCTCCCGGGCTTTCGCTTTTCTGTTTCTCTCTGCCTGAAGCTTTTTCTTTTTATGTTTTTTTATTATTTTCTTAAATGTATTTGCCATTTTAGCCTTTACCTTATTTCTCACTTTCATTTTGTTGATTATCAGGTTTCAGTTTTTGCCATTTATTATAGCACAGTTTTCTAAGGTAATACAATTACTTGTCCCGGATAAATGATTTCGTCCGCTGACATCCCATTCAATTTGCAGATCTGACTTATGGCTTCGATACTTCCGTATCTGTCCATACTTATCTGAAAAAGAGTATCGCCGGGCTGAATCACATATGATTCATGGGCTTTTCCCGCTGCTTCGCTGTTTTCCTTCTGCACAGCTTCCCTGACACGTTTCTGTGCTTTACGTTCATCTGCTTCCTGCTGGTAGATTTGTTCGGTTTTATCTGCTTTTTCTGTCTTTACATCCGGAAGCTGTTCTGTTTTGTCCGATTTTTGTTCTGTATCTGTCTGCTCTGCTGATATTTTTTTCTCTGAAGTATTGTTTTTCTTTTCAGAATTTTCTTTTTCACTGGTGCTTTGATTATTCTCTTCATCATTCTCTTCATTATTCTTTTTATTCTTCCCTGCATCATTTTGTATAGTATCTGTCCGGTATTGTTTATGCTGCCTGACAGCTTCATTGTTCGAAGTCCCGACAACAGGAGACGGCGTTATCTCCTCAACGATCACTGAAGAAACCGTCGCGCTCTCCTTTTCGTTCTGTTTTACATTCTGGTAACTTCTGTAAAAATTAACACCCACTGTCAGTACTGCAATTGCCAGACATGCAGTTAATCCATATGAAAAACAGAAGGAGCTGCCGGCTCCTTCCTGGTTTCCTTTTTATCTGCAATTATTTTGCGAAAATCTTTCACAGCCTGATCTTCATATTTTTCCTGAGGTTCCGGCTGAAGTTCTTCATTTTTGTCGATCATATACGTCTGCATACCGGGATTTTTTTCATAATAAAGATAATACCCTCCCAGACGCACCATTTCATTGTTTTCATAACGGAAGAAAGCATCTTCCCTTTCCTGAGGTTCCATAAGCATCAGGACTTTTTCTCCTCCAAAATGTTTCATGTGTACTTTTAACATCACTTCCGATACCTTCAGGAGAAGCTGAGGCTGTGAAAAGAACCATCCCACAATCTCCTGATCTTCGAAGTACTCCTTCTGGGCTTCCTGTATCTGCTTCCATTGATTTTCCGAAAAATCGATATGATCAGGTGCTGCTCCATCTCCTCCGCTATAATAGCACCTTTGATAAACAGATAAGCTGTCTGAGAACGCCATTTAAGATTTCCTGTAAGAACTGCCACTCTGGTTTTTGCTTCTCCCAGAGAGTCTTCCGTTCTGGCAAGTCTTACCAGAAATGTGTACACATAGTCCTCCATATAAATCCTGTAATCTTCGGCTGCCAGGCCGATCTGGCGTATATTTCTGGGTAATCCAAACGGTTCCTCACCATTTTGTCCTTCCTGAGATTCGTCCTTATAGATTACTTCTATCATCTCTCATCACCCCTTCGGTATCAGGATAACACAGATAAATTGCAGATTTTATCACATTGTAAGAGGAATTTACCAGAATTTGGCGACAGATTTTGCACAGTGCATATTTTTATCCCGGTAAGGATATGATGTTATCAGAAGCCTCTTCGCAGCTTGTTGTTATGAAGCAAAGGGACTATAGCAATTAAAAGATATAATCAATAATGTGCTCTCGAAATCTTTTTGTGCAGGTACAATAGAGACTCTGCGAGTACATAAATACGATCAGGGAGGTTTTATGGTATTTTATGTGGACTCACAGAAAAGCAGTTCTGCTGAGGAAATCGCTTTTCTTTTAAATAAATGTATTCTTCAATATCCCGGCAGATGGTCGGAACTGGTTTTTCTGTGTATCGGAAGTGACCGCGTGACAGGAGACTGTCTCGGTCCCTATATCGGACACCAGTTACTTGAACATCTGAATACGGACACTCATGGCGTTTATGTTTACGGTACCCTGAAAAGCCCCGTACATGCTTTAAATCTTTCCAGAATTTCCCGCCAGATCAAAATTCTGCATCCCGAAGGTCTGGTTATTGCAGTGGATGCCTCTCTTGGACAAAAAAGCACCTGGGTATGTGACCATCGCAGATGGTGCACTTTACCAGGTGCTGCAGTTCAGAAAGAACTTCCTCCTGTTGGTGATATCCATATCACAGGGATTGTAAACATTGCAGGTGTACTGGAACAGCTAACCCTTCAGACTACCCGCCTGTCTACGGTAATCTCTCTGGCAGATACCATCACACAGGGAATCGTAAATTATACAAATTCTTTGATCTGTTTGTAGATGCCTTCTGCATCAAGACCATATTTCTCAAGAAGAGCTGTGGCAGGACCGGATTCTCCGAATACATCATTTACACCGATACGTTTTACAGGTACAGGTGCTTTCTCAGACAGGCATTCGCATACTGCTCCGCCAAGTCCGCCGATTACTGAATGCTCTTCTACAGTTACAACCTTGCCTGTTTCTTTGGCTGCTGCAACTACAAGTTCTTCATCCAGAGGCTTAATCGTATGGATATTGATTACTTTTGCATCTACGCCGTCTGCCGCAAGCTTCTCTGCAGCTTCAAGAGCAGGAGCTACACAGAGACCGTTTGCAATAATCGTAAGGTCTTTTCCTTCACGAAGGACAATACCTTTGCCTAATTCAAATTTATAGTCCGGTCTGTCATTGATAACCGGAACTGCCAGACGTCCAAATCTCATATATACAGGACCAACATGCTCATAAGCTGCTTCTACCATAGCTTTTGCTTCAATATCATCAGAAGGGCAGGCAACAACCATTCCCGGAATTACTCTCATAAGAGCAAAATCCTCACAACACTGATGGGTAGCACCATCTTCACCTACAGAAATTCCGCCATGAGTAGCGCCAATTTTTACATTGATCTTCGGATATGCAATAGAGTTACGAACCTGCTCAAAAGCACGTCCTGCTGCAAACATTGCAAATGTGCTGGCAAATGGAACTTTTCCTGTAGTAGCCAGACCTGCGGCAATGCCCATCATATTACACTCGGCAATACCACAGTCAATATGACGCTCCGGAAATTCTTTTTTGAATACGCCAGTCTGAGTAGCTGCAGCAAGGTCAGCGTCCAGAACGACCAGGTTCTCATGTTTCTTACCTAATTCAACCAGCGCAGCACCGTAGCTTGCTCTTGTTGCGATCTTCTTTACTTCTGACATAATGCTTCACCTGCCTTTTCTAACTCTTCCATTGCCTGTGCATACTGCTCGTCATTCGGAGCTTTTCCATGCCATCCAACCTGATTTTCCATAAAGGAAACACCTTTTCCTTTTACAGTTTTCATAATGATAGCTGTAGGCATTCCCTTAGTAGCTTTTGCTTCATCAAAAGCAGCTCTTAACTGATCCATATCATTTCCGTCTGCAACGTTAATCACATGGAAGTTAAATGCCTCAAATTTCTTATCAATCGGGTATGGAGAACATACTTCATCAACCTTACCGTCGATCTGAAGTCCATTATTATCCACGATCACTACAAGATTGTCCAGTTTTCTGAAGCCTGCAAACATAGCAGCTTCCCAAACCTGGCCTTCCTGAATTTCGCCGTCACCTAATAAGGTGTATACACGATAGCTTTCATTGCTTAATTTGGCAGAAAGCGCCATACCAACTGCTGCAGAGATTCCCTGTCCCAGAGAACCGCTGGACATATCAACACCCGGGATATGTTTCATATCCGGATGTCCCTGTAAATAGGAACCAGATGACGAAGAGTCTTCAGATCTTCTTTTGGGAAAAAGCCTCTTTCTGCAAGTGCAGAGTAGTATCCCGGTGCTGTGTGGCCTTTGGAAAGTACAAAACGGTCACGATCAGCCTTCTTAGGATCCTTTGGATCAATATTCATTTCTTCAAAATATAAATAAGTGAATACATCTGCTGCAGACAGAGATCCGCCCGGATGTCCTGCTTTTGCAGAATGTAATGCAGTAACGATGTCTTTACGGACTTCGTTTGCAATTTTCTGAAGTTCTAATTTTTCCATTGTGGTAAATTCTCCTTATTCGCCGAATACTGCTTTATAATCTTTCTGGAATTTCTCAATACCTGCATCTGTCAGAGGATGTTTTGTCATCTGTACGATTACATTGTACGGAACAGTTGCAATGTCAGCACCTGCAAGTGCACAGTCTGTTACATGGATCGGATTTCTTACGCTTGCTGCGATGATTTCTGTCTCGATTCCTGCCACTTCAAAAATCTCAGCGATCTCGCGGATCAGATCAACACCTCTTGTAGAAATGTCATCCAGTCTTCCAAGAAACGGAGATACATAAGTAGCACCTGCTCTTGCAGCCAGAAGTGCCTGGTTAGCAGTGAAGATCAGAGTAACGTTTGTCTTGATTCCTTCTGCATGAAGAACCTTAACTGCTTTCAGACCTTCTACTGTCATAGGAATTTTAACAATCATATTCGGATGAATGGCTGCAATCTCACGTCCCTCTTTGATCATTCCTTCTGCATCTGTTGTAGTAGCTTTTACTTCACCGCTGATCGGTCCGTCTACGATAGATGTGATCTCTTTGATTACTTCCTTGAAATCTCTTCCTTCTTTTGCGATAAGAGACGGATTTGTGGTAACACCACAGATTACACCCATATCATTAGCTGCCTTAATATCTTCTACTTTTGCTGTGTCAATAAAAAATTTCATGTTCTTAACCCTCCTGATTTTTGCTTGTCATAATCGTTCATTGATCTGATGGTTTCATTATAACAGACTTTACATTCAGGTCAAGCGTGGCAAAAGATTATTAATAATTTCTTTATTAATAATTGCATGTCTTATTAATTCTTTATTTTTCAGTCAAAGCATATATTCGTTGTTATCAACATGCAATATACAATATGTTTTATAACCATTTCTTTTCGTAACTGTTCGCTGTCTTTGCTGTTGCAGGAAACCTCCGTCAGAAATCATTTCTGATATCGGATTTCAGCCGCACATCCTGAAATTTTGGTACGTTTCCAGAAAATGCCTGCCGGGTAGATATTCGCAATCTACCTCGCCACACAGCTCTATACCAAATAACTGTTCTGCAGTTTCGATAAATTATTATTAATAATTTTCATTCGACGTATTTAATTATTTTTTTTGGTTCTGACATACCCCGTAGTGCGTCTCGCTATCAGCTTGGGGGTATATTCAATATTATAGAGACTGACAGGAGCAGAATCTGTGAGAAAACGGTCCTGCTCATCGATTTTGCGCAGTATAATATCACAGGCATCTCTGCCTTTAAGGGCTACGAAATGATCGATCGTAGTAAGAGAGATCTTCCGTATTCCCGAATAAAAGATATTATCGCACCCAATCACCGATACATCCTTGGGTACATGAATCCTTGCTTCATGGAGAGCATCCAGCGCACCAATAGCCATCATATCATTCTGGCCTGCAATAGCTGTAAATTCCCTGCCTTCATCCAGAAGCTCCATAGTAAGCTCATAACCCATCGAATATTCCGAATCCATCCGTGGGATCTGCATATCGATAGCTTCATCCGCAGCCTTAATGATCACATGATCCTTCAGGCCTTCTTTCTCAAACTCTTTCACAAAACCATTTACACGTTTCGTTCTCTGCCATTGTCTCCTTGTCAGGGGCGGAGTGATAAACGCTACATCTCTGTGCCCCAGATCAAGCAGATGTCTTGCCATCATCCTTCCCACAACTGTATTATCCTGATTAATGGCATCTATAGTTGTAGTTTTCTCTTTATTACTGATGATAACCAGTGGGATTGTCTGCGCCAGTTCCTCTACCTGCTGCTGAAAATCCGGATTTGGATTACAGCAGTAGATAATGCCAAGCGGCTCTATTGTACCCATCATGCGCAGATACTTCTCCTCCAGACGGGGATCTCTCTGTGTATTGCAGATAAAGACACCATATCCCTGTTTGTTCGCCACTGCCTCAATTCCCTGCAGAAGCAATACATAATACGGGCTTGTAAGCGTAGGGCAAAAAACAACGATCAGCTTCTCTTTCCGGCTTTCTTTTCTGTTCTTTCGTCCGGGAAGATGATAGCCTAATTCTCTGGCTGCCTGCTCTACCTTCTCCACTGTTTCTCTGGAAAAAGAAACATTATATTTCTTATTCAGGACCATGGAAACAGTTGCCTGGGAGACTCCTGCCCTCTTTGCCACGTCAGAAGAAGTTGCTTTCTTTTTAGACAAAGTGATGCCTCCTTTTCCGATGATCTTTTGTCAGAACAGTAACCTTAAAGCTCCACACGCCCCTCAAGAGCACGTAAAAGAGTCACTTCGTCAATATATTCCAGATCTCCTCCTACCGGAACTCCGCTTGCGATCCTGCTAACTTTGATCCCGGTAGGTTTGATCAGCTTACTGATATACATTGCCGTTGTTTCCCCCTCCAGACTGGAGTTGGTAGCAATGATCACTTCCTTTACCTCATCCTTTGCCAGACGCTGCATGAGTTCTTTCAGTTTGATATCATCTGGCCCGATTCCAAGCATTGGAGAGATTGCGCCATGAAGAACATGATAAACGCCATCAAACTTGCCTGTTTTTTCATAAGCTGCAAGATCTCTTGTATTCTCTACCACCATGATCACTGAATGATCACGCTTATCATTGCTACAGATGGGACAGATCTCTCTGTCTGTCAGAGTACAGCAGCACTTGCAATACTGTACATTCTCTCTGGCACCGGTAATGGAAGAGGTAAGCTGCTCTACCTGATCCTTTGGCATATTCATGATGTGAAATGCCAGTCTCTGTGCTGATTTCGCACCGATTCCCGGAAGATGGGAAAGCTGCTCGATCAGCTTATTGATATGACTGCTGTAGTATTCCATCAGAATGGAAGACCTCCGCCAAGTCCGCCCAGACCACCTGTCAGTTTAGACATAACAGCCGTAGATTCTTCTTCCACTTTGCGAAGTGCTTCGTTTGTAGCTGCAACGATGAGATCTTCCAGCATTTCGATGTCATCCGGATCTACAACTTCCTCCTGAAGCTTTACTTTTGTCACCTCTCTCTTACCGGAGATAGTTACCTCTACAGCGCCGCCTCCTGCAGTAGCCGTAAATTCTTTCTCTTCCAGAGCTTTCTGATTCTCTTCCATCTGGCGCTGCATTTTCTGCGCCTGTTTCATAAGATTATTCATATTTCCCGGCATACCCATTCCCGGGAATCCTCCACGTTTTGCCATTTGTGGTATCCTCCTTGCTATTTATTGCCTTATTGTTTACTGCCTTTTCCTGTCCGGAGAATATTTAGTTACTGTTCACTCCGTTCACAGTAACGTAGCCAAAATTCATTCCAGATTGCCTGCAGCAATGGAATTTTGGCTTGTATGTCTCGGGATTTTGGCATATTCATGCCAAAACACCTCGCGGGATAGTGGTGTGTGAACAGTAACAATATTTATTCTCCTTTTTCCTCATCAGGATCTTCCTCTATCACAACATCCATGTGGATATTATTCTTTATCGCCTGGTCCACTGTGATATTTGCCAGATTTGTATGCTGATGCTTATCTGCCACCAGCATCTGGATCTCTACTGTTTTTCCTGTCTGAGCAGTGATAATGTCCTGAAGCTCTTTCTTCGCTTCCGGATTGTCCACATAGGACTGCCCCAGAAAATCCTGAAATTCCACATAAAGAACAGGTTCTCCTGTCTCACTGTTATACTTCGGAACAGATTTCTGAAGCATCTGCTTGAACATCCCTGTCGTCTGTCCTGTGATCACTCTCCAGCCTGCCACGATCTTCTGCAAATCTTCCGGTGCAGCTTTCGCCGGTGCTTTGTTTCCCGCCGGTTCCTGAACTGCTCCGGTTTCTGCCGGCATTTTCCCTGAACCCTGCTGCACGATCACCTGCTGTACCGGACGTTCATCCATTCGCTGTTCCAGCACACGCAGTCTGTCCAGAACAGAATCCAGATTAGTCTCCATTGCAGGACGGCACAACTTGATCAGTGCAATCTCCACGAGAACCCTTTTCTGGGTTGCATATCGGATCTGGTTGGACAAATCCGAAAAAATACGGATATACCGCATCAGCGTCTCCACATCCAGCATGGTGCTCTCTTCTTTCAGAAGCTTCATGTTGTCGGATGAGACATCGATCGCTTCCTCCGGATTCTCAGAAGTCTTAACGAGAAGAAGATTTCTCATATACCAGGTAAAATCTCCCACAAACTGGCTCAGTTCCCTGCCTCCTACGATCAGTTCCTCCAGGATATGAATGGAACCTGTCACATCTCCCCGGATCACTTTTCGCAAAAGCTTGCTAAACACTTCGGTGTCAACGGCTCCCAGAACCTCCAGAACTTTATCATAGGTAAGTTCCTGTCCAAGATAAAAAGCAATACACTGGTCGAGAAGGCTGAGCGCATCTCGCATGGAACCATCTCCCGCTTTCGCTACATATCGGACTGCTTTTTCCTCAGCTTCTACACCTTCAACTTTGAGCAGTTCATCTAGTCTGGCCGCGATAGTGTCTATGGTGATCCTGTGGAAATCATATCTCTGGCATCTGGATAAAATCGTAATCGGAATCTTGTGCGCCTCTGTAGTTGCCAGGATAAACATAACATAAGACGGTGGTTCCTCCAGTGTTTTCAGCAGAGCATTGAAGGCACCTGTGGAAAGCATATGAACCTCATCAATAATATATACTTTATATTTACCTTCTGTAGGGCGGTAAGAAACCTCTTCTCTGATCTCACGTATATTATCCACACCATTGTTGGATGCAGCATCGATCTCGATCACATTCATTGCAGTTCCTGCCTGGATTGCCTTGCACATGGCACATTCATTACAGGGGCTGCCATTTACGGGATGCTCACAGTTGACTGCCTTCGCCAGAATTTTGGCTACTGTTGTTTTACCGGTTCCTCTGGTGCCGCAGAACAGATACGCATGGCCGATACGGTTATGCTTAATCTGATTTGTCAGAGTAGTCACTATGTGATCCTGACCTTTGACATCCGCGAAATTATCCGGTCTGAACTTTCTGTAAAGAGCAGTGTAACTCATGAGTAAACTCCTATCGTAACTATTCAGCACCCCCACTGTCAGCAGCGCACCAAATAGTTATCTCTATCTTATTATCACAGCCGCCGCGGAAAAAAATTCCCGCGGCGGTTTTTTTACATCCATATCTTATATGAAAAAGTATCTGTCAGTCAAGTACTGTTTCACTTAATCAGTCACCAAAGCTGATACCAATCTGTTTGGCAGCAACTACAAGCTGATCTTTCGGTGATACCATCTTAAGCTTACCTGCACACTCTTCAAGAGGTACACGTTTAATTTTGCCGTTTACCACGCCGATCATGATGCCATATTCACCATCCATGATCGCCTGCGCTGCACCTGCACCGATTCTTGTGGAAAGAACGCGGTCATACGGACATGGTTCTCCGCCTCTCTGTGTATGTCCCGGAACTGTAACGCGGACTTCGCTTCCGATCTCTTTGTAGATCTGGTCAGCAATCTCATAGGAAACGGACGGATATTTCTTTGCTCGGGCTTCCAGTTTCTCTTTGTATTTCTTTTTAGGAAGTTCTGCGTCTTCTTTGGAAATCGCACCTTCTGCAACTGCAAGGATTGTGAAACGCTTGCCTGCTTTGGCACGTTTCTGGATCGCTGCGGTAACTTTTTTGATATCATATGGGATCTCAGGAATCAGGATGATATCCGCACCGCCTGCAACACCTGCATGAAGTGTCAGACTTCCTACCTTGTGTCCCATGATCTCTACGATAAATACACGTCCATGTGAGGATGCTGTCGTATGGATACAGTCAATGGCATTTGTGGCAATGTTTACCGCACTCTGGAAACCAAAGGTCATGTCTGTGCCATAGATGTCATTATCAATAGTCTTTGGAAGATGGATAATGTTCAGTCCTTCTTCTCTCAGAAGGTTTGCTGTCTTCTGTGTACCATTTCCGCCAAGGATCACAAGGCAGTCCAGGCAGAGTTTATAATAAGTCTGCTTCATTGCTTCAACCTTGTCCAGGCCATTCTCATCCGGGACACGCATCAGTTTGAATGGCTGTCTGGATGTTCCGAGGATTGTGCCGCCCTGTGTAAGGATTCCGGAAAAATCTTTGGATGTGAGCATACGGTATTTACCATAGATCAGTCCTTTATATCCATCATCAAATCCATAAACTTCCAGTTCATCCAAATTGTTGCTCAGTCCCTTTACTACTCCTCGCATGGTAGCGTTAAGTGCCTGACAATCACCGCCGCTGGTAAGCATACCTATTCTTTTAATCATGATAGTATCCTCCATTTCTGTGTTTTAAGAATTATCCATATCCATACATACAAGACATGTTGTGTACTCTGGCATATCCATTTCCAGAATAAAGATAGTTTATTTCTGTTTATTATATAATATTTATCGTTTTCATACAATAGTGTTAGAAAAGTTTTAGTTACTGTTCACTCCGTTCCCAGTAATAAGTTTTACTATAATGATTCACTATTGACAAAACAGCCTCCTGCCTATATAATCAGAAATGCGCAGCCGGGGAGATAGCGGTGCCCTGTACCTGCAATCCGCTACAGCAGGGGTGATGCCAATCCGAGGCTTGTATCCTGTGGAGCTGCCCTCTATAAGTGGCGTTGACGTTTGGGTCTTACGCAACAGGAATCTGTGAACCGTGTCAGGACAGGAATGTAGCAGCACTAAGCAGAAGCTCTTGTGTGCCGTAAGGGTGCCTGGGCTGAGTTAACTGTAGAGGTAACGTCTGTGGGACCATTCCGAAGTGCGGCGCGCAAAAAAGAATATTCATGATGTAGCTCATCATATAAAAAAGCATTCAGAATTTTATCTGTTGATAATTTTCTGAATGCTTTTCTTATTTTTGTGGTTTACAAAAGTCCATATATTAACAGAAGCAGGAAAGAGCCTTATACAATTTCCATCAGATAAAAAAATGATTAATCTTCCACTGCCTGTACCTGACTTTTGTTCTTATATTTCTTCATCACATGAAAATAATAAGGAATCAATGGGATCAGTGCGGCGATCCATGCGGTCGGGTCAGCCATACAGACACCGGCAAAGGAAGTATGTCCCGCAATCAATACGACAATTCCGGTTCTCGCCACCAGTTCAAATACCCCGCCAAGCATTGGTACAAGTCCATATCCCATTCCCTGCAGAGTATTTCGATAGAGGAAAATACTTCCGAGAAACGGATATGCCCAGAATACTGTCCGGAAATAAGTAACAGACACATTTACTACGTCCTGTTCCGATGGATCTACGAAAAGATATGTCAGATATTTTCCGAAGAAAAACATCAGGAACATAACAAAAACGCTCCATCCCAGGACCATCATCTGCGTGTAACGGACTCCCTGTTTCACACGATCCATTTTTCCTGCGCCCCTGTTCTGACCTACATAGGTTGCTATGGTTGCACCGAAGGCTGTAAATACTGTGGCAAAAATATTCTGGATCTTACCGGCAGCAGAGAATCCGGCCATATGTACAGGTCCGTAAATATTGACCGCGCTCTGTACAATAATGGTTCCGATTGCTGTAATCGAAAACTGCAGTCCCATAGGAATTCCAAGCTTCAGAAGTCTGCCGAAACTGTCCCAGCATATCTCAAAATCCTTCCGTTCCAGATGAAGGATCGGAAATCTTTTTACAATATAAATCAGGCAGCACACTGCCGAAATTCCCTGTGCGATCACTGTGGCATATCCGCATCCTTCTACGCCCATTCCAAAGACTACAATAAAAACTACATCCAGAATAACATTGATCACAGCCGAAATGATCAGGAAATACAATGGCGACTTGGAGTCACCCAGCGCACGCAGGAAAGCCGCAAGTGCATTATATGCACCTGTGATAATAAGACCTGCATAAATAATTCCCATATATGCAGTTACATCACCAAATACCTCTTCCGGCGAATTCATCAGATGCAGGATTGGTTTGTTCGCAAGACTGAATCCTATGGTCATGACAATGGAAAATGCAGCCATAAGGTAAATGGACATGGCAACATAATGGCGCATCCTGTCAAATTTTTTCGCTCCGAACATCTGGGCTACGATAATCGCAAATCCACTGCTGAGTCCATTCAGCCAGCCGGTCACAAAAAACATCAGTGAACCGGTGCTTCCGATAGCTGCAAGGGCATTTACTCCGATAAATTTTCCGGCAACAATGGAATCTGCAATATTATAAAACTGCTGAAAAAGATTTCCCAGACACATTGGAATCATAAATTTTATTATCAGACTCACCGGACTGCCGACGGTCATGTCGTTTGTTGTATCTTTTTTCATTCTTTTTATTCGCCTCTTTTTATTTCTGCCTGTAACATTACTTCTGTTATTTTTATTACTCTTATTGCCTTTAAGATTCTTCCTGTTTTTGTCTGTCTTTTACTTTTATTGTTCCGGTTCTCCCTCCGGATTTTCCTGTGCAGCTTTAAGGGCTGCCTTTTCCTGCTTCTTTTTCTCACGAAGCTTTCTGAAAAACTCAGACAACATAGAAGAACATTCCTCTTCCAGAACTCCCTGTATAATCTTTACCTGATGATTAAATCCATCCACCTGCAAAAGATTCATCACAGAACCTGCGCAGCCCGCTTTGGCATTCATACAGCCGATCACTACTTCATCTATTCTGGACTGGACAAGTGCCCCGGAGCACATCTGGCATGGTTCCAGCGTCACATACATAGTGCATCCCTCCAGCCGCCAGTCTCCAAGTTTTTTACTGGCTTTGCGGATTGCATTCAGTTCTGCATGGGAGAGTGTATTTTTATCTGTGTTTCTTCTGTTATATCCACGTGCGATGATCTTACCCTCATGCACGATCACACAGCCGATTGGCACTTCTTCCAGAGCTTCTGCCTTCTTCGCCTGACGGATAGCTTCTTTCATAAAACGTTCCTGATCTGTCAACTTTTCTTTTCCTTTCTGCTGTTGCATCACTACCAGAATAGCAAAAAGAAAGCCTGAAAACCAATTGGTTTCAGACTTCCTATGCGTAGTCGAAGCGACGGGATTCGAACCCACGACCTCTGCGTCCCGAACGCAGCGCTCTACCAAACTGAGCCACGCTTCGTCAATGCAAGTGCTATTATATTAATAAAATCGCAGTTTGTCAATAGATTTTTTCAAATTTTTTTAATTTTTTCGAATATTTTCTTCTGATGGTCATATACATTATTGAATCTGGTTTTACGGAGGAAGGATTTTGGCTGGATATCGGCGTTTTATCGCATATGTATATGACTATGAAAGCGGAAAGAAAGGCAGCAATTGCGGATTTATTAAAGTTGAAGTAAAAGATCAGCAATGTTCTGTTGAGATTCATCTGCATTGTCCGGGGCTGCCTGAAAATGTAAAATGCAATATTTATGGATTTACACGAAAGGATGGCCTGATCAACGGAATTCTTCTGGATACCTGCGAGACAGAAAAAGAAACTGTAGAATGCCTGATCATAACAGATGCAACAGATATGAATGACTCCGGCGTTGCAATGGGTAAGTTGGGCGGAATGATCATTACTTCAGATACTGGCGGATTCTTTGGTACTGAATGGGACGATCAGCCTATACGTCCGGAGAATTTCCATGAAATAAAAACTATGCCTGACGCAGATATTCCTGAATCTGCGAAAATCACTTCACAGAAACCCGAAGTTCCGGCAGATATGGTATTACAGGAAATGCCCGAAGAACTTGAAGATATTTCAGAAAAACCCGAAGATACCTCGCTTACAAAAGTTCCTGACGATTCTTTATCAATTGAACCGTCTGCCAACATTCCGGCTCAGGGAACATCTGATAACAAGCCAGGAACAGAGTCATCCTATATCTCAGATAATACTGTTGAAGATTCCAATAGTTCTGAAAATGCCGGCAATCCTGTCCCGGAAAGAAATGCAGAAAACAGAAAAACCTCTGCCGAATTTTCCCCCTTCTCCGATGGCGAACTGATTTCTGCATGGAAGATACACCTTGATGACCTGAAGCATTTTCCGCGGTATTACTGTGCACTGCGCAATAACCGTTTTCTCCAGTATGGGCATTATAATTTCGGATATTTGCTTTTAGGACAAAGAAATAACGGACAGTATATCCTCGGCGTTCCCGGCGTTTATAATCAGCAGGAACGCTTTATGGCAAATATGTTTGGCTTTCCTTACTTCAAAGAAAGCAGCTATATAGAGATTCCAAAAATGCGCGGCGGTTACTGGTATCGTTTAATCGATGCCCCGGATTCCCACAGATAAAATCGTCTTTGAAGAATCTTCTGAAAATTCTGAAGTTCTTCAAAAGTATAGCTTCCATATCCAGGCCTGAGGACTCCATCTGAGTCCTTATAAGCCTGCAGATAATATTCTTTCGCTCCTGCCAGCCACCCGGCGATTTCTTCAAAATCCTTTTGCGTATGCAGTTCCCGTACTACTGTTGTTCTGAATTCATAGTCCAGATTCCCATGCAGCAGAAAATCTGCTGTCTCAAAAATACTGTCCATATCAGGCTTTTCTATTCCGGTCAGATTTCCATAGTTATCCGGACAGGCTTTGATATCCATAGCTACTTTATCGATCAGTCCGGCTTCTGCCAGATGTTTTACAATCTTCGGACGCGAGCCATTGGTGTCCAGTTTAACAGCATAGCCCAGCTCTTTGATTTTTCCCAGAAATTCCTCCAGACCATCTGACAGTGTAGGTTCCCCTCCTGAAATGCAGACCCCGTCCAGAATCCCCTTTCTTTTTTTCAAAAAAGTCAAAAGTTCCTCCTGACTGTAATTCGGCTGTTCTCCGGGAGCCACAACCAATATACCATTCTGACAGAACGGACAGCGGAAATTGCATCCACCCAGAAATATAGTACTGGCTACCTTTCCCGGATAGTCCAGCAATGTCGTTTTATTAAAGCCACAGATTCTCATTGTTTATCTCCATTCCAATTATATTTTACCGTATATAAATCTGATATATCATTTTATCATCAGGCATCTGAATCCTCAAGTTAAACCACCTATGTTATAGCAATCCGGACAAAAATCCGAAAAAAGAACCCTGTTTTACCAGAGTTCTTAATCACATTATTGTTTTGTTATCAGTTCAACTGATAAACCTCAGCAGACTGAAGTCCGAAGCTTAATGCTTCTGAATGGCTGTCACAATAAATATCAACATGTCCATAAGGTGTTCCCAGATCCTCTACTGTGTATACATTTCCGTTGATCAGAAGCTGTGTTCCAAAGGGTACTCCCGCCATAGCCACAGTACGTCCTGCTGTCGGAACTGTTCCGCTGGCTGTCAGGTTACCTGCTGTACCGCAGCACTGTGCACAGTTGCAATATGCAGTCAGTGTAAAGTTGCCAAGGTATTTTCCCTGACCGGAAGAACTGTCTGAGGATGCCTGGCTGTCAGATGTATCTTCTGATTCATTGCTGTCAGAGTCTCCCTCATAGAAATCTGCATCGTTCTCTTCGTATGTATCTTCATCATCAGAATCCCCTGAATCTTCAGAAGTATCCTCAGATTCTTCAGTCTCCGAAGAATCCTGACTGTCCGAAGAGTCTTCCTCATAGGAATCTGTATCTTCTTCATAATCATCAGAACTCTCTTCTGCATCCTGTTCCTGTGCCGCTGCCGCCTCTGCTTCGGCCTGTGCCTGCGCTGCCTCTCTGGCTGCTTTTTCCTCTTCTGCCTGCTGTACAAGCTGAGCAATGCTGTTATCTGCATTGTTGATTTCTGCAGTCAGTGCTGCTGCTTCTTCCTGGCTTGCGCTGATCTGGCTTACATAGGAAGATATGTTATCACTTGTGCTTGCTGCAAGATTCTGAACCTCCTGCTGTTTGGCCGCCCTCTCTTCAAGAAGCTGATCAATAGCAGCCTTCTCTTCCTCAGCAGTTGTTTCCTGATCTTTGATAGTGTTCTGAAGGTTCTCGCATTTCTCCAGCATAGTCCTGTCATACTGGGAAATCTTCGCAACACTCTCTGCATTGTTGAGGAACTCAGAAAGATCCTTAGATGACAGCAAAGTCTCTAATGCAGATGTACCGCCATTCTCATACATATACTGGATGCGGAGCTTCATATCATCATATTGTTTATTTAATGCCTTCTTGGCTTTCTTTAATTCTGTGTGAAGCTGTTTCAGCTCATTCTCTTTCTCTCCGGCCTGTATGCTGAGTTCAGAAATTGCATTAGTCAGGTCTTCATACTGTGTATTCAAATCAGACAGATAGTTCTCCAGCTCCTGCTTCTTGCTCTGAAGGCTGTCAATATTCGCCTGTGTCTGGGCAAGTCCGGCTTCTGCCTGCTGTTTCTGAGCCTGCATATCAGCAATCGCATCTTCTGTTGCATATGCAGTTGTTCCCATGGAAAAAGTAAGCATTCCGGCCAACAGTAATGAAAAAACTTTTTTCTTCATAAATTAATCACCTTTCTCGTTAATCTGAAACCCAGTATATCATATTTCGTAAAAAAATCAACACTTTTTATTAATTTATGTAATAATTATGTAACATTTTGTCGCTGTTTACTCCGTTCTCAGTAACACGCTTCGCGATGCACAGACTTTATGCTAATCGCATAAGTCGCGCAGTATGTCTCGGGTTTTCTGTGACCTTCGCTCACAAAAAACACCTCGCGGGATACTGTCAGTGAACAGTAACAACATTTTATCTTCACTAATGCTCAGCAAAAAACAGGCACTGCCCCTTTTTCAGAGACAGTGCCTGTGCATCTTCTTATTTGTTTACAGTGCTTTATTCACCGGTTATTCCGCTTCTGCAGCTTCTTCCGGTTCCGCATCCATAACTTCCTGGAACTTGTCCAGAATGATCGTCTGGATCCTGTCACGTGTTGCAGAATTGATCGGATGTGCAATATCACGATATTCTCCGTCTGTTGCCTTACGGCTTGGCATAGCGATAAATAACCCTTTTTCTCCTTCAATCACCTTGATATCATGTACTACAAATTCATCATCGATCGTTATGGAAACAACCGCTTTCATCTTTCCTTCTTTTGCTACCTTCCTCACACGCACGTCAGTAATATTCATGATACAAATTTACTCCTTTCGATTTACCGAATCTATCCGGCTGTTTTATTTACAGTATATATCTGTCATTTTTCTCCACGACGATCTTCACTTCACCGTCGCCGCAGTAATACGAATTTGCACGAATAGTATCCCGGCTTTCAACAATGCAGTTCTCAATATGAGTATTATCTCCCAGATATACATTGTTTAAAATCACAGAGTTCTTGATCACGCAGTTATTTCCTACAAATACGTCTTTAAAAAGAACGGAATTCTCCACCGTACCATTGATAATACATCCACTGGCAACCAGGCTGTTCTTCACCTGTGCTCCCGGATTGTATTTTGCAGGAGGCAGATCATCAATCTTTGTCTTAATTGTCGGTTCCTGTTTGAAGAAATAGTTTCTGATCTCCGGTTTCAGGAAATCCATATTTGTCTTATAATATGCTTCTGCTGTGGAGATATTGCTCCAGTATGTGTCAATCTTATATCCATAGATTCTCTTAAGATTCTTGTAGCGGATCAGAATATCCTTTACAAAATCATGTCTGCCTTCCAGCGCAGCTCTCTCGATCAGCTCGATCAGCTGTCTTCTTCGGATAACATAGATACCTGTTGAAATTGTATTATAAGAAGAAACCATTGGCTTCTCTTCAAATTCCTCAATCCTGCAGTCCTCATTCATACGGAGAACACCAAATCTCTCAATCTCACTGGGATTATCGCAGGTAGTGCATACTACCGTAACATCTGCACGTTTCGCAATATGATATTCAAGAACCTTGTTGTAATCCATCTTATAAACGCAGTCGCCGGATGCGATCACTACATATGGTTCATGACTGCTTTTAAGGAATTCCAGATTCTGATAAATAGCATCTGCTGTTCCCTGATACCACAGACTGTTCTCTTTTGTGATCGTAGGTGTAAATACAAAGAGACCACCCTGTTTTCTTCCGAAATCCCACCATTTGGAAGAGCTTAAATGTTCATTCAGAGAACGGGCATTGTACTGTGTCAGAACAGCAACTCTCTGAATATGAGAACTCGCCATGTTGCTCAGTGCGAAGTCGATACTTCTGTAGCTTCCGGCAATCGGCATTGCTGCGATTGCCTCTTATTTGATAATTCTCTCATGCGGTTATTATTACCGCCAGCCAAAATAATACCTATCGCTCTCATTATTCGTCACCGTCCTTTGCTGTAATTACCTGTCCGCCGGCCAGCTCACCATCAGGATAATCCTCAGGAACAGTTATACCTGAGATTGCTGTATTCTTTCCGATCCTTACATTATCCGGGATCACGCTGCGTTCACCAACCGTAGCAATTCCAAATGCATAAACTGCAGGTTTCAGCACATTCGGTGCTTCCTCACCACATCCCAGTACAACATTATTTCCAATAGTAACATCCTCGGCAATAATAGCCTTATCCATCTGTACGCCCTCACCAATGGTAGAATTGCGCATGATAATGGAATCACGGATCACGCTGCCTTTTCCGATCACAACATTTGGTCCGATCACAGAATTATGTATTTCCCCGTAAATTTCTGCACCCTCACCGATCAGACATCTGTCTGTAACCGCATCTGCCGAAATATACTGAGGCGGGATAATATCTCCCTTTGTGTAAATCTTCCAGAATTCTTCATAGAGATTAAATTCCGGAATAATATCGATCAGTTCCATATTGGCCTCCCAATAAGAACCCAGTGTTCCTACATCCTTCCAGTATCCATTGTATTCGTAGGCGAAAAGTCTTTCACCTTTCTCCTTGCAGTATGGAAGAACATGTTTGCCAAAATCACAGCTGTTCTGATCCTTCAGAGACATCAGTGCTTCCTTTAAAGCAGGCCAGCTGAAAATATAAATTCCCATGGACGCCAGATTGCTGCTTGGATGCTCCGGTTTCTCCTCAAACTCCGTAATGCGTCCTATGTCATCTGTTACCATGATACCAAAACGGCTTGCTTCCTCAATAGGTACCGGCATACAGGCAATCGTCACATCCGCTTTATTCGCTTTATGGAAATCAAGCATTACTTCATAATCCATCTTATAGATATGGTCACCGGATAAGATCAGGACATAATCCGGATTATACTGTTCCATGTAATCCATATTCTGGAAGATTGCATTGGCTGTTCCTGTGTACCACTCACTGCTGGTACTCTTCTCGTAAGGCGGCAGTACTGTTACACCACCTTCGTTTCTGTCAAGATCCCATGGAATACCAATTCCGATATGTGTATTAAGTCGCAATGGCTGATACTGTGTCAATACACCTACTGTATCGATGCCTGAATTAATACAGTTACTTAAAGGAAAATCTATGATACGATATTTCCCGCCAAAAGCAACTGCAGGTTTCGCTACTTTTTCTGTCAGTACACCCAGTCTGCTGCCCTGACCGCCGGCCAGAAGCATAGCTATCATTTCTTTCTTAATCATGCAATCACCTCTTGTTGTAGTTATGGTAACTATTCGTCAGTCTGCTGTTTCGCGAGGCACTGAACAGTTACAGGTTATGATTATTTAATTATAACACACTTTTATCTGTTAGTGAACATTATTTACAATTTTTGTTTCTCTTTTTTTGTTTTTTTATGATTTTTGCACACGTTTTTTATTGAGTCTGTATTTCCACCGATATATTATTAGGCATTTTTCATATATCCAATGTCGTTTTTTGTAATTTTTTATCAACCAAAAGAAGTCCTTTTCATTTTAAGGCACAGGGAGTATAATAAACAGACAGATAAAACAGTTCCAGTAACTATGCGAATATGTTACAGTTACCGGATTTATAAAGATTTGTAAATAATTAATCAAGGAGAACATACTATGTATCAGATAGATTTTCACAAACCACTTCATATACATTTTATCGGTATCGGCGGCATCAGCATGAGCGGACTGGCCGAGATTCTTCTCGGCGAGGATTTTGTCATTTCCGGTTCCGATTCCAAATCCAGTCCTCTTACGCAGGCACTGGAGAAAAAGGGAGCCACCATCTATTACGGACAGCGTGCCACAAACATTACCGATGACGTAGATGTTGTGGTATATACCGCAGCTATCCATCCTGACAACCCGGAATTTGCCTGTGCAAAGGAAAAAGGACTTCCAATGCTCACACGTGCAGAGCTTCTCGGACAGATCATGAGGAATTATGATACTCCTGTTGCCATTTCCGGAACTCATGGAAAAACAACCACGACATCTATGGTATCTCACATTCTTCTTGCAGGAGACTGTGACCCGACCATCAGTGTGGGAGGTATTCTTCCTGCTATCGGCGGAAACATCCGCGTAGGCAATTCTGAGACTTTTGTCACAGAAGCCTGCGAATACACAAACAGCTTTCTGAGCTTTTTCCCGAAGATCAGTATTATCCTGAATATGGATGCAGACCATCTGGATTTCTTTAAGGATATTGACGATATCCGTCATTCCTTCCGCCGCTTTGCAGAGCTTCTTCCTGCTGACGGTACACTGATCATCAATGCAGATACTCCGAAATATGAAGATATCATCCGGGATCTTCCATGTAATGTGATCACTTATGGTCTGGAACATGATGCAGATTATCAGGCAGCAGATATCACTTATGACAAATATGGACATGCTTCCTTCTCCGTTCTGCGCAATGGCGTTAAGGTTGGCAGCTATTATTTGAAAGTGCCGGGCATCCACAATGTTTCCAATGCACTGGCAGCAATTGCCCTCGGTCATCTTCTTGGTCTTTCCGAAGAAGTGATCATCAAGGGACTTGGAAGTTTCACAGGAACAGACCGCCGTTTCCAGTATAAAGGAGAAGTTGCAGGGGTTACGATCGTAGACGATTATGCACATCATCCTACAGAAATTGAAGCAACTCTTCATGCCGCACACAATTATCCCCATAAGAAATTATGGTGTGTATTCCAGCCACATACATATACCCGTACCAAAGCTCTGCTTCCGGAGTTTGCCAAAGCACTCAGCCTGGCAGATCATGTGGTAGTTGCGGATATTTATGCAGCAAGAGAAACCGATACTCTTGGAATTTCTTCAGAGGATCTGCAGAAGCGTATCCAGGAACTTGGAACGCCATGCGAATATTTCCCGACCTTTGATGAGATTGAGAATTATCTTCTCGCAAACTGCCAGGAGGGAGATCTGCTCATCACCATGGGAGCCGGAGATGTTGTAAATATCGGGGAACATCTGCTGGGCAAATAATATTTCTCACGGATAACTTCCTATTATAACAGACAGTTGTCAGACAGTTATTTGCAATCCGCTGCCAGACATAGATATCAGCAATTTACACAGGACAATTCGGAAAATAATTTTTCAGAATTGTCCTGTTTTTACAACCGCCCAACTTATAGCACTTATAGCAACAGAAGATACTGAACACTTGTGTCTCTGTCGACAATTTCCATTAAAAAGTTATAAACATTTTATCCCCCTCAGTTCTTCCTTTATTTATAACAGTTCAGATCACTTATCCACATTTTCCACATCGTTATACACATTTTCATCTGCCTGCATATGTGGATGTATATGTGCATAAATCACTTAACATAATTCGACATTATTCGTCCCCGTAATACTCCGTTTTTCCCTGAAATTCAACATTTTTCAGGTTTCCAATAATATATACCACATTTCACCTTTCCACATTATCCACATTATCCACATTCAAATGTGGATGAAATCTTCGACAAAAATCCCCTATTCTCTTTTAAAAAATATTGTGCTATAATTCATAGATATCAAGTCAGAGGAAAAATATCTTTTTTTACTCTGACATCTTATTATTATGAGAATTGTGGAGCTGCTTTGCAGCGGAGCAATTCGTGGATATCAGGTTAGGGGCAAAATACCTTTTGACCCTAACATCTTATTATTATGAAAGAGAGTGGAGATTCATGGCTATGATCACTTTACAGAATTCCCGCAATGCGGAAGTAACTGTATTAACCAACAATTTCATAGACAACTATATGCCTGGGGCCAATGGAGAATTTGTGAAAGTATATATCTATCTTCTGAGGCTTCTTTCTGACACCTCTGTACCCTTCAGTCTGGAGCAGATGGCTGATCATTTCTTCTGTACAGAACGTGACATTATCCGCGCTCTGAAATACTGGGAGAAAGAAAAACTCCTTACTTTAACCTACAGAAATAACGAAGATATAGCAGATATCATATTGAATGTACCACCTGTAAAATCTGCTGCTTCCGACACACCTGTTTCGGCAGCCCCTGTTACAAAAACAGAAACCCAGACTTCTTCTGCGCCGGCACAGCCTGTGAAGCAGACCACCAGATCAGCCACTGCACTGTCTCCTGACCGTGTAAAAGAATTAAAGCAAAATGATGAGATCGTACAGCTCCTCTATATCGCAGAACAGTATCTCGGCAAAACGCTCACTCCTACCGAGATGAAAAAGATCCTGTTTTTCTATGATGAGCTGAAATTCTCGCCTGATCTGATCGAGTACCTGATCGAATACAGTGTCAGCCGCGGGCATAAGAGTATGCGTTACATAGAAACCGTTGCTCTTGCCTGGCAGATGAGGGAATCACCACTGTCACCATGCAAAAGAGGCAAATTCCCGTTATGCCAAAGAATACTTACTATTTTTAAATCAATGGGAATCAGCGGACGAAATCCGGTAGATACAGAGATTTCTCTTATGAACACTTGGCTGAATGATTATGGTTTTACCATGGATATCATCCAGGAAGCCTGCAGCCGTACAGTTCTCTCTACCGGACAGCCAAGTTTCCAGTATGCAGATAAAATCCTTTCCGGATGGAAAGATAAAAATGTCCGTACACTTGCAGATGTCCGGCTCCTCGATGCTCAGCATCAGCGACAGAAGCTGGAAAAGAATACCCAGCGAAAAGCAGCTTCCAAACCGGCTGCATCAAACCGGTTTAACAATTTCCATCAGCGACAGTATGACTTTAACGAATATGAAAAGAAATTACTGAATCAGTAACGGCAGTGACATAATCGTCTGAAAGTCACTGAACAGCTACAAAAAAACAAACGAAAGGGTGTGAAGTCATGCCTTTACAGAATTATCAGTATGATACGATCATGCGGGAATACAGCAAGACCCAGTCTCAGAACAGACGTATTCTGGAGGAGCGTACTCAGGAGATTTATAAAAAAATCCCGCGCATCCACGAAATAGATGAAGAGGTTGCCACCTTAAGCGCCAAAAAAGCAAGAGCACTCTTAAGCGGAGAATCATCAGGTCTTGAGGACCTTAAAGCTGCAATCTCTCTTCTATCCCAGGAGCGCAATGCCCTGCTGGTATGTAACTCATATCCGGAGGATTATCTGGAACTTCCATATAAGTGTCCGGTCTGTCAGGATACCGGTTACGTCGGAAGCCAAAAATGCACCTGTTTTAAGAAAGCAGAGATAGAACTGCTCTATACGCAGTCCAATTTAAAAGAAATTCTCAAAAAGAAAACTTTGACCACTTTTCTTTTGATTATTATTCTGATACAATGAAGAACGAAGCTACCGGACTGACAGAAAGAGAGACGGCCCGGAGAGCTTATGATATTGCCAGAGGTTTTGTGAGAAATTTTGACAGTTCCTTTGAGAATCTGTTTCTTTACGGTGATACCGGTGTGGGTAAGACTTTTCTTTCTCACTGTATTGCTCATGATCTTCTGGAATCAGCACATTGCGTTATGTACTTTTCCGCATTTGATCTGTTTGAACTGCTGGCAGACTCCAAATTCTCCAGAGATAAAACAGAAGGACAGGAATTTGTATTTGACAGCGATCTGCTGATCATCGACGACCTGGGAACTGAACTTACAAACAGCTTTGTCTCTTCCCAGTTGTTTTTGTGCATAAATGAACGCATCATGCGCAGGAAGTCTACGATCATATCAACAAATCTGAAACTGGAAAATTTCTCGGATACTTATTCCGAACGAACCTTTTCGAGAATCGCCAGCAACTACCGTATGGTGAAGCTGGAAGGAAAGGATATCCGTATACAGAAAATTTTTTAGGAGGAAAATAAAACATGGCACAGGCAACAACTAAAGATTTAACTACACTTCCGGTGGGCAGACTTGGTCTGATCCCTCTGATCAGCTGTAAGGATCTGGGTGAAAAAGTAAATGAATGGCTGATACAGTGGCGTAAAGAGCGCAGCCACGAAGAGCTTGATTCTTTTGCATTTGAGGGTTATCAGAGAGATTCCTATCTGATACCGGTCCAGACAGCACGTTTCGGTTCCGGTGAGGCGAAATGTACGATCATGGAATCTGTACGTGGTGACGATATCTATCTGATGGTTGATGTATGTAACTACAGTCTTACCTACAGCATCGGACCATACGAGAATCTTATGTCTCCTGATGACCATTTTCAGGATCTGAAACGTGTGATCGGTGCAATCGGCGGCAAAGCCGCAGAGTAAACGTGATCATGCCTTATCTGTACGAAAGCCGCCAGAATATCCGCAGCGGCAGAGAATCCCTGGACTGTGCAACAGCACTTCAGGAGCTTGTAAGTATGGGTGTGGAAAACATCATCACTTTTGACGCACATGACGCGCGCGTGCAGAATGCAACACCTCTGCATGGATTTGAGACTGTACAGCCATCCTATCAGTTTATCAAAGCTCTTCTCAATCATGAAAAAGGACTTCACATCGACAACGATCATTTCATGATCATCAGCCCTGATGAGGGAAGCATGAACCGCGCAATCTATCTTGCCAATATCCTTGGTGTTGATATGGGTATGTATTACAAACGTCTGGATTACTCCAAGAGAATCAATGGACGTCACCCGATCGCAGCTTACGAATTCCTCGGTCCAAACCTTAAGGGCAAAGATATGATCCTGATCGATGATATGATTTCTTCCGGTGATACAGTTCTTAAGATTTCTTCTCTCCTCAAGGAAAGAGGAGCAGGCAGAATTTATATCTGCTCTACTTTCGGACTGTTTACAAACGGACTCGAGAAATTTGATGAGGCTCATAAGGCAGGAGTGTTTGACAAACTGCTCACTACAAACCTGATCTATCAGTCTCCTGAGCTTCTTGCAAAAGATTACTACATCTCCTGTGATATGAGTAAATATATCGCCCTGATCATTGATACTCTTAATCATGATCAGTCCGTAAGCTATCTGCTCAACCCGGTTGACAGGATCAACCGCTGCGTAAGCAATTATATGGCTCAGTATGATGAGAAATAAATAACTTCTGTAAAATTTATAAAAAGAGATTTCATGTTCTGTTCCGGCTGTTTCATCCGAAATTCCTGCAGTACATGAAATCTCTCTTTTTGTTATATATAATGCAATCCACTCTTCTATGCGGCCCTACACTGAATAACTGCTTCGCAGTCTGGTTAAAAATTCAGGAAATAATTTGCCTCCCATAAGGGATTCCCTCTCTGTCCAGAAGTTCCATCTCGCGTTTACTGCAGGTACTGATGATAACCTGCTTTTTCTCCTTATACATCCATCCAAGAACTGCCTCAAGATCTTCTTCCTCATACATCCCAAAGATATCATCCAGTATCACCGGCAGACTTTCTTCCTGACACAGAAGCTCTCCTGCAGCCATGCGCATGCAAAATAAATCAGCTCCAGAGTGCCGCGGCTGAGACATTCCAGTGCTTCCACTCCGTTCCCGGTAGTTACTGTCATGTGGGATGCCGCATCCATCTGTACGTCCTGATATTCACCATCTGTAATCTCACTCAAAATCTGAGAAGTACGCATCTGCAGCTTTCGTCCCACCTGAAGATGAATATTTCCTGACATTCTCTCTATGGTTTCCATCGCCATATTCAGAGCCTGTACTTCCCGCTCTTCCGATGTAAGCAGAAAAGAATTTTCTTCGTATTCCCGGTATTCTTCCTTAAGGTTACAAAGTTCTGTTTCTTTCTCATCATAGTCCTGTCTGAGATTTTCTTTACTGCATCTGAGTTTCTCCTGCCTGGATACCCAGCGTTTCTTCATCCGTATTCTCTTCTGAAATTCCCTTGCATACTTCAGCTGCTGTTTTCCACAAAATCCCACCAACGCAGCTGCAATAACCGCTACGATCAGACTTACCGAAACACTGTCCGCTATAATCGCAGTCAGAATCAATCCAAAGATGCCGGCAGTGGCCGATATCAGCATTCCCATTGCAAAGCTGTTTCTTTTTGCCTTTGCCTGTGCCATTCTCTCATCCAGAATAACCGCACCATTTTCATCTCCGGGATGCATCCGTAACGACTCCTCTTTCTCATTAATCTGATCCAGCTTTCCATTCAGATCATTCAGATCACTTATGATATCATCCATCCTGGTCAGAAGTTTCTGCCTCTCCTGTTCTGTCTCTTTCTGTTTTCTGTCTGCCTGGACCAGATAACCCTTTCTGGACATCTTGAGCATCTGCATGGCCCGTCCCAGATTCATGGAGCTGTCTGCAGTTCCTGATAGCCGGTCATAAATTTTTGCAGCTCCCGAGCCAGATCCTGTTCTGTCGGACTCTTTAACTTCGCAGCAAAAACTGCATTATCGTAGATTGCTTCACTGATATCTCCGAGAAACATATTTTTAATATACGTATGTACTATCGCTCTTTCGCTTTCATTCTCTCCATACAGAACGTTAATTCCCGGAGAAAACTCTAAAGTTTTATCATGGATTTCTCCAGAGTTTTTAATATTTAACTGTCTGATAATCATATTCTGTCTGTCACCTGCTTGTTTCCAGTAAAGCCTGAAGACCATAATATAATGCCTTCTCCTCCACTGCATTTCTGTCTTTTTCAAGAAAATAACTGATATAGTCACCGATCAGTGTTCCACTATATTTTTTTTGAAGTGCTTCCAGATCATAGGAAGGCTTTGATTCATCCAGAACCTCTGTTACGTAGCCAAAAGACTTCAGTCTCTCGGGAAGCAGCAGAAGCTCCGGTGCCTGGTTCCCTGGATCACGATCCTGTAGATATTCATGCGTCCTTTATTCGCCAGATCCGCCTTCAGCATATCTTCCAGAGATGCCTGTGTAGAATCTTCACGCAGCATTAGAAGAATCTGCTCATAGGAACGGCAGGCAAAAGGAACAAAATTTGTCTTAAGCCTTCCATTTTCCAGATGTCCTTCTATGTATCCATGATCACCCAGATCATTTCTGTCAACAGGCTCCAACGCACCTGCATAAGCTGCATTATCCCGGATCAGAATCTGGGGTTTATGAATATGTCCTAATGCAATATAATCAAATCCTGACGCAGCAATTGATTTGATATTCATGGGGATATGCTTCGCATCTCCACCATGAGCCAGTAAAATGTGAACCCCCTCTCCCTCTGCAGGATGTATGGAATCATACAGAGGATTCTCTATTTCCTGATGTTCATAGCTCAGTCCATATACATAAACATCCAGTTTCTCATCTTTCACACAGGTAAGCTGTTCATTCTTAAAAAATGTCACATTCTTTTCCCACTGAAAATCCCGGTAAAAAGAATCAGCCTTAATATAGTCATGATTTCCTGCCATCAGATAAACCCGGGTATCCGATGGTGGAAAACAGGTTATTTACTTCTTTCAGTTCCCGTAGAAGAGGCTGGCGGTGGAACAAATCTCCTGCTATAAATAACAAATCCACCGGATTCTCGCGGATACCCGCAATAACCCGGCGGAAAGTTTCCCAGATTTCTTCCTCCCGCCTGCTGCTCCATGGACAGCCCCTGTCAGGAACTGCACCAAGGTGTACATCTGCAAGATGAATAAATCTCATGCCAATCTCTCTTTCTATAACATTTTTGATATCTGCGGATTGCTCTGCAGCTTCAATGCTCCCACAATACTGATATCAGTCAAATTATAAATCACAGTTTTTAACAGTTCTTGGGAATGGAATTACGTCGCGGATGTTGCCCATGCCGGTAAGGTACATTACGCAACGTTCAAATCCAAGACCAAATCCTGAATGGCGTGTGGAACCATATTTACGAAGATCAAGATAGAAGTCATAATCCTCTTTCTTAAGTCCCAGCTCGTCCATACGTTTCTCAAGTTTCTCAATGTCATCCTCTCTCTGGCTTCCACCGATGATCTCACCGATTCCAGGCACCAGACAGTCCATAGCTGCAACAGTCTTGTTATCCTCATTCATCTTCATGTAGAAAGCTTTGATCTCCTTCGGATAATCTGTTACAAATACAGGTTTCTTAAAGATTTCTTCTGTAAGATAACGTTCATGCTCTGTCTGCAGATCGCATCCCCAGAATACTTTGTAGTCAAATTTATCGTTGTTCTTCTCCAGAAGCTCTACTGCTTCTGTGTAAGTAACATGACCAAACTCAGAATTGATCACATGGTTCAGTCTGTCCAGAAGTCCCTTATCAACAAAAGAATTGAAGAAATTCATCTCTTCCGGTGCATTCTCCAGTACATAACGGATCACATATTTCAGCATTGCCTCTGCAAGATCCATGTTGTCATTTAAATCTGCAAATGCGCATTCCGGCTCGATCATCCAGAACTCTGCCGCATGGCGGGTTGTGTTGGAATTCTCAGCGCGGAAGGTTGGTCCGAAAGTATAAACATTGCGGAATGCCTGTGCAAAAGTCTCGCAGTTTAACTGTCCGCTTACTGTCAGATTAGTTTCTTTTCCGAAGAAATCCTGAGAGTAATCTACAGCACCCTTGTCATCTGTCGGAACGTTGTTCATATCCAGAGTAGTTACCTGGAACATCTCACCTGCACCTTCACAGTCGCTTCCTGTGATCAGCGGAGTATGCACATAAACAAATCCCTGCTCCTGGAAGAAACGGTGAATCGCATAGGCACACAGAGAACGTACACGAAATACTGCCTGGAATGTGTTTGTTCTCGGACGGAGATGTGTGATGGTTCTTAAGTATTCAAGACTGTGGCGTTTCTTCTGAAGCGGATAATCAGGTGCAGAATTACCCTCTACTGTAACTTCTGCTGCCTGGATCTCAAATGGCTGTTTTGCCTGTGGAGTTGCTACCAGTGTACCTTTGACAATGATCGCTGCACCTACGTTTAATTTGCTGATCTCAGCAAAATTCTCCATTGTATCGTGATAAACTACCTGAAGAGTCTCAAAGAAGCTTCCGTCGTGAAGCACGATAAATCCAAATGTCTTGGAGTCACGTACGCTTCGTACCCATCCACCTACTGTAACCTCTTTATCCAGGTATTTTTCTCTCTCTTTGTAAATCTCTTTTACTGTTGTTAACTTCATATCTATGTTTCCTCTTTCTCCTCATCGTTCTGGTCTTACACAAAAAGACGAAACGCTGTTTCAGATAACAGCCGTCTCGCCTTTTAGTATAGACTATTCCCTGTTTTCACGCAAGGAGTAATCTGGTATTTAACTATGTTTTTTCTTTTGTCAGGTGTAGCAAAATCATGCTCTCTGCCATTTGGTCAGGCAGGCACTCTCAATGAATCCATACATTTTGCAAAAATACGCTTATATGTCCTTGTAGTATAGTGAAGCCCGTCATCTACCGTACCGGTTCCGTAATGATCACTGGCAAAGCTGTATCCTGTTGATTTCAGATAAGAATACATATCAATATAAGTATAAGCAGAAGACAGATTTGCTTTCATATACTGATTGAATGATCTGACTGCCGCCTCACTTCTGTCCGCTCTTCCCGCATTGGGAAGCATCAGACGATTCACCGGATTTACAGACATGAAGTACAGTTCACATCCTTTGCTTTTAAGCTGTGGTGCAATCCAGTTATAATACTCCGCATAATCTGCAGATTTTGACAAGTCGTTTACTCCAAAATTAAAGATCACTGCGGTTTTCTTTGAAAGAATACTGTTGGAATCGTGCTGTACTATGGAATAAAGCTGAGCCCATCCTGTAGTGGTAAACCAGTCCAGTCCCTTTCCTGCCGAGCAGACAAACTTCACATTTTTAGTCGCAGATTCTCCCATTCCTGTCAGAACATTTTCCATAAATTCCGTACGGGAATCACCTACAAAAATCACCTGTTTATATTTATAGATATCTACCTGCGGAAGCTGATCCTCTGTAAGGTCTGTTTCCGTTGTTCTGTTAAATACCACTGCATAGAGATCCACATTTCCATTTACCGTGATTTTTTCTTCTGCCTCATACTGCGGAGAAACACTCTGCATCGGTTTTGTGGACCACCCCATAAAAGTATAACCTTCTGCATCCCTTACGCCCGGAAGAGAATAAGAACTTCCTTTTGCCAGAGTCGTTTTCTGCCAGGTGCTGCCGTCACATCTGTGAAAAGTCAGCTGTACTGCCTTCTTCTGTACCGCATAAAGAGTGATATTTTTGTTGACTGTACATTTCGCCTTTGCTGTTGCTTTCTCAGAATTTTTCTTACTTGACCATCCCTGGTTAACATAACCGGTTCTTGCCGGTACTTTTGCAAAGGTAACAACCGTTCCCTCTTCTACTGTCTGAGTAAGTTTTTGATAAGCCGCATTAGTGCTTCCATTTCCCAGATAGTAGCTGACCGTATAATAATTACTCTTTCTGCGCACTGCATAGAACCGAGTTGCCTTTGTAATCTTTACTGTATCACCGGCTGAATATTCCGGTTCTGTTTCTCCCTTTTCAGTTGTCCAGCCCAGATTTGTATAGCCCTTTACTTTCGGCACATCAGGCAGTGTCACTTTCTGATTTTTTGACGCATACATGGTGAGCGAAGTATAAATTTTGCTGGTACTTGTTCCATTATTGTTATTGAAAGTAACTGTGTAAGGCAATTTCTTATATACAGCATAGAGAGTCAGTGTTTTTGATACAGTCACATTCTGGCCTGCTTTATAGTCAGCTTTGGAGGCTTTTTTACTCTTTGACCATCCCAGAGACTGATATCCTGTCTTGACAGGCACCTGCGCATTGTAACTGTAAGTCCTTTTCCGACTTTCTGATTCAGTCTGGTAAATTTACTGTTGCTTGCCCCAGTATTGGTCTTAAAATTCACCTGAAGTGCTGTACGGCGCACAATGTAAAAATCTGTGTCACCGGTCACTGTAAATTCTGAATTCAGTTCATATTTTACAGCAGAACTTCCCTTTGTATCTGTCCATCCATAATTAATGTATTTAGATGATGGCATATCCGGAAGTATGACGTTTTTTGTCTCATATGCCTGCAGAATTCCATTGGAAAACACACTGGTTCCTGAATTATTATAAAGGGAAACCGTACATTTCTTTGGCATATAGAAGTTCAGGATGCCTTTTTCGAGAAACAGATTCCAGCTCTCGCCTTTCTTCAGAGTAAGAATATCTCCACCCTTCAGAGTGATCGCATCTCCAAGTTTTTCATTTTTTTCCAGTTTCCACATATCCGGTGCACCTGTATCCGGTACATTGGGAAGGATCAAAGATTCACCCCAGGACATCACTGTTCGCAGCTGTTCGCATTCATTTCCTTCTCCGTCTATAAACCGGAGCATTACCTCTTTCTCCGGATTAATCGTCGGCGTGGGAGATGGTGATGGTGTGACTGAAGGAGTCGGTGTTGAAGACGGCATCGGTGTGACCGAAGGAGTCGGTGTTTCTGTCAGTGCAGGTGTACCCTCCGGTGTCGAAGTCACTGTTGGTGTTGGTGACAGTTCCGATGCCATTACTTTCTCCGAATCAGAAGCTGCCGGCAAAGTATTTTCTGTATCAGTTATGCACGAATCTTCTTCCCCTGAACTGAAAATCTCTTCAAAACTGTCCGGAGTGCCGAACTCTGCTGCCTGTACGGGAACTGTTGCAGTGATCAGTGCCACAGTCAGAAACACACTTGCCAGACGCTTTCCTCTTTTGTGTCTTTTTCTGTACATATTTACCTCCATTTTGCAAAAACGTCCCAACATAAAATATGCGGGACGTTCTCTATGCATTCCCAATCATTCAAAAACATCTTCAGACTGCCCGGCTTTTGATCAGAACCGCCACAACCTGCTCATATGTAAATAATACCAGATTTGTCATCCTGCTATGTAAACACTGTTTTCTTATGGTTGAAAATATTCCTTATAATTTATTGATAAACCTCATAAATGCTTCTCTGCCTTCAGCAGTGCATTTATATACGCCGGCATCCTCAAGTACATGAACGAATACATTACCGACTTCTTTTCTGAGAACATCCTGAATGTTGTCTTTATCAAGGTTGTCATATTTCGGAAGGAATTCTGCAACCCACGCTGCATGTTTCTCAATCTTCTCATTGGAAGAAATGTCTTTTCCCTCCAGAATATATTCTGCCAGAAGTTCCAATTCTTCTTTTAATCTTGCCGGAAGTACGGCAAGTCCCATTACTTCGATCAGACCAATATTCTCTTTCTTGATATGGTGATACTCTGCATGCGGATGGTATACACCAAGAGGATGCTCATCAGTAGTAATGTTATTTCTAAGTGTGAGATCCAGTTCAAACATATCTCCGGATCTGCGGGCGATCGGTGTGATCGTATTGTGCGGTTCTCCATCAGTTTCAGCAAAGATAAACGCACTTTCGTCTGTATAACCTCTCCACGCTTCCAGAACATGTGTAGCAAGCTCTATCAGTCTCTTCTCATTCTTATGACGGATCCTTAAAACAGAAAGAGGCCATTTAACAATACCTGCTTCTACATCCTCATATCCCGGAATAGTCACATGTTTCTCGATCGGTGCTTTTGCCATTGCGAAAGTATAATGTCCGCCCTGGAAATGATCGTGACTTAAAATAGAACCGCCTACGATAGGCAGGTCTGCATTGGATCCCAGGAAGTAATGCGGGAAAAGTTTTACAAAATCAAAAAGTTTAATAAAGGTATTCTTCTCAATCTTCATCGGAACATGCTGACTGTTAAAGACGATGCAATGCTCATTGTAATACACATATGGGGAATACTGAAATCCCCAGGGGCTGTCATTTACAGTGATAGGAATGATTCTGTGATTCTCTCTGGCAGGATGATTAACTCTTCCTGCATATCCTTCGTTCTCCGGGCAAAGAAGACATTTCGGATAACTGCTGGATTTTACAAGCTTGGCAGCAGCGATTGCCTTCGGATCTTTTTCCGGTTTGGAAAGATTGATGGTGATATCGATTTTACCATATTCACTGTCTACTGTCCATTTCTGATCTTTCTTTACACGATAACGACGAATATAATCGCTGTCCTGACTGAGTTTATAGAAGTAATCGGTTGCTTCCTGTGGATCTTTCTCATATCTGCTCCAGAACTCATTCTGTACCTGCGCCGGACGCGGCATCAGACAGTTCATAAGTCTGGTATCAAAAAGGTCTCTGTACACAACACTGTCTTCTATGAGATTTCTCTTCACAGCCTCATCCAGAAGTGCATTTAATACCTCTTCAAGATTGATATCCCTGTACTCTTCCTCAGGTTCCACATATTCGTCTTCTTTAAAGACATCCAGAAGAAGATTTATTGTATAATTCTTCTCGCAGGCCGGTGTAAGTCCTGTTTCTACTCCGTACTGTACTAATTTTTTAATGTTCTCATATAACATCTGTACGTTCCTCCGTTTCGCTGTTACTGTTTCACTCTTACAGTAACGTATTTAAACAATAAATTTCTCTGCCACTGTTTGTCCTTTTTAGAATACTCAAATATCAGTGAAATGTAAAGAAGCATTTTTACAATTTTTTGGATGAATAACCGGCAGGTTGCTGTCGCGTTACTGTTCGCTCCGTTCTCAGCTGCCTGCCGGTTATGTTTTTCATCAGTAATTTACTGTTTCTATATAGGTGATAAACACATTTCCGGCTTTCTGGAAAAGATCCGTACTGTCATTCATTCCATACGGATAGGTCTCTTTTTTAACCGGATCATACAGCCAGGTATTATATTCATCATATCCTACGATCACCACGCTTGTATCTGCTCCCGTTTTGGCAATTACCGGACGCTGTGCACTTATCTCGTACAGCACACTGTCCAGACTGCAGCCGGAAAGATCGATCACAGTTCCGGTCTTTTTGAGACTCTTTTTCAGGGTTTTAATATCATAGGTTCCCTGAAGCACAATCTCCGGAATCCCTTCTGTATCTATCTGCATTTTTGTCTTTTTATTTCCACGTTCCCATACATACTGCTGTGTACGGTTCAGCACTACACCTCCCAGCGTATCTGCACGCAATACAGCCTTCGCCGGATCTGTATAGATACCGTTCAGTCCGCCCTGTCCGTAAACATAATATGCTGTTTCCTGAGGAATCTGAGTGTCCAGAACAATGTCTTTCCGGTCGGAACTGCTTACCTTTGCATACATAGTCAGCGGAGAATCTGTCTGTTTGGTTGTGTTAAATACCAGTTTCACACGAACACCTGTCCTGGATGCAGAAATAAGTTCGATTTTTACTGTATTTGCCGCTGCCTTTTTATTATTCATGATCGTATCTTTCTTCTGGGCAACATAAGAGGTTTCTCCGGATTTTGCAGAAAGTTCAAACTCGATCAGAGTATTTCCTACTGAAATATCAGTGATATAAAGTCCGTCTTTCCGGTATTCTTTTTTTACATTTCCTTCAAAATCTTCAATACGCAGAATGCGGATCCCAACAGATTTATGTTCCTCCTCATCTGTAAGAATATCTTCTTTATTCAGCATTCCATAAATCAGATCTTCATTCATAAATCCAACTGTACGAATCTCTGGCCTTTCTGCGGTGCGATCAGTCGGGTTTACAGGTATCAAAATCAATTTCCTTGATATTTCCTTTTCATCCCCTCTGAAACCAGCCAGGCTGCATGATCATTATTATCGGAAGATACAAAATTCGCATTTTTTATTCCTTTTTCAAGAATTTCACTGGAGTTCTCTTCGATATTGATTCTGTAAAGATTCTTCGCCAGAATCAGAAACAGCTCATTCTTTTCATTGACATAGGACAGTTTTTCAAGATCTTTTTTCAGAAATTCAAATGATTCCGAAACAGGGATAAAGGCTCTTTCTTCTGCCACGTTTTTATCACGATTGTAATGGTAAACTGCAATTCCTTCATATCCTTCATGGCTTCCTCTGTTCATATATCCATAAAGTACGAAATCAATATCTCCTTCATCAGTTACTCTGACGATCTTGATGTCATGCTGAGTTCTGGAATCGCGGAAATCTCCGTCCTTCAATTTTCTGAAACTGAAAACCTGATTTACCTTTTCATTGCCCGGTGAATAGGACCACAGATCTCCCTCCTGCACAAAAGCTATCACAGTAGCAGCATCATTCATCATATATTCTACATTCTTATCGCGCACTCCAAGGATAATCCCATCATCCTCATAAACAGGCAGTGTACCATCAAAGACCTGATTTGCAGAACGCTGGAAATCCAGCAGATAAATCCTGGTATCCTGATATTTCATTCTGTAAAATTCTTTTACGTCATATAATTCCGTTTCCTCATCATCATTCTGCGAAGTCAGCTGATATTCCAGCACAACGCTGGCAGTTGTCTCATTGATCTCTTTGATCACAGGAATTCCCTCCTGACACAGCTGCGGAGCAAGATTCCCCCAACTGATCTCACTCAGGGAAGAATTAATATTAATCCCCGAATAATTCGTTGCTGCTCCTGTTGTCTGTGGTTCCAGATAACTTCCCAGTGCATCTGCTGACTCTTTGTCAAGACACGCTTCATAAAAATATTTTACAAAAGCTGCATAATCTGATACATGTACCTGTGACCTGGAAACAACTCTCGTATAATAATATGCTGTACCCTCATCCAGTTCCAGGGCAATCTGCATGGAATATTCCTGATTCATACGCAGATCACTGCCAATCTCCACGTCTACGGACAAATACTGATCTTCTTTTACAAGATTCTTAATCTTCTTATTTTCAAGGACTTTACTTCCATCAGATGTACGGATCTCATAAGAAAAACTCTTTACTTCCGAATCATAGGGATTCACTTTAAATGTCAGTTTTTTTGATGTATCCAGAGGAGTCACACTGTCTCTGGTAAAATCCGCCTGCATAGGCTGCGCATATCCATACATCCGGTTTATCAGCGTATCATTCATATCCACCATGACTTCCGGAAACACTGCGTCATTAAAATCAGAACGGTTATCTGTGGATTCACTGTTAAGAAGCAATGCAGTACCTGCTGTACCAAGCAGAAATACCAGAAGAAGAATACCTGCTTTTTTCAGTATCCTTTTCATCGCACACTCCCTTCCTGTTCTTTTTCATTCAGAAGCCTGTCCAGTGTGGGATGGATATTCAGGGCTGCAAGCATTTTCTCCACCTTACCCTGGTCTGATCTTTTCCCTGTTCTGACTGCTCTGATCAGGAGATTCTTAGGTGTATGTTCCATATCAATAAACTCCAGGATCTGGGTATCATAACCTTTGCTCTCCAGAAGATCTGCACGCACAGCATCTGTGATCAGCGCAGACATCCTTTCTTTCAGGATTCCATAGCGCAGAACCGGCTCCAGCATTTCATTTTTGATCTGTTTATTAACTTCATGCTGACAGCAGGGTACGGAAAGAATGACTTCAGCTCCCCATTCCACTGCCTTGGCAAGTGCATAATCGGTAGCTGTGTCACAGGCATGAAGCGTTACCACCATATCCACACAGGATACACCTTCATAATCTGCAATATCACCATGATAGAAATGCAGCTTCTCATATCCGTATCTGAGTGCCAGAGAATTACATTTCTCAATTACATCTGTTTTCAGGTCAAGACCTATGATATTTACATCATATCCTTTTAGTTCTCTTAAATAATAATACATGGCAAAGGTAAGATAACTCTTTCCACAGCCAAAATCCAGAATCGTTATTTCTCTGTCTCTGGAAAGTCTGGGAAGTATATCTTCAATAAATTCAAGGAAACGATTGATCTGTCTGAATTTGTCATATCTGGCATGGATAATCTTTCCCTGTTCATTCATAACTCCCAGATCGATCAAAAACGGAACCGGAACGCCTTCTTTAAGAATATATTGTTTCACCCGGTTATGTGCCTGGATCTGAACTTTTTCTTTCTGTTCATGGTGTTTCTGTTTAATAGTCATTTTCCCCTTTTTACTGACAAGAACAACCCCGTCTGTTACTGCACCCTGTGCCTGAAACTGTCTGAAATTCTCTGCAAGTTCTTTTTCCACATATTCAATCAGTTCCGTACGCCCGTAGTTTTTATGCAGAACTTTCTGTCCTTCTGTGGCAGATGCCTGATAACAGATCTGTCCTTTCAGCCGGATCGGACGAATCTTTATTTTTGATATGCCATCTTTATTCTGCCGGCACTCAGAACAGCCTGTATCAGATTTTCATTTATCTGTTCTTCTAAATATTCTCTTAAATTTTTCATTGCTCTTTCTGTCTGTTAATGTTATATAATCTGTTGTAACTGTCCGGTGTACCAGCAAACCGATTTCCCGAACAATTACAATCTGTTTTAAAAGTATCTCCTGCAGCGATATCTGCGGCATCTTCTTCTGGATATTTCCTGACAAAGCATTACCTGTATCAGTTCATCCAGAAAATCCTCCCTGATAGCCTGAGTGCTTATTTCCGGTTCCATACTCTCCCTGATCTTGCAGCTTAAATGATAAATCATATATTTATCCGGATATTCATCATAAAGGCGGCTTCCCTCATAATCCATGAGATCACATTCCTCTTCTATTTTCTCCTGAATATGCTGTACAGTCCCCGGATAATAGGATTTCATCAGGTTAAATTCTTTATCCTGCATCCGTTCTCCTTCATACAGAAGAGGATTTGCATATGTGGTATAAAACGGAAAATATTCTTTCAGATACATCGTACGATCCTGCATTCTTTTCGATTGTCTATTTCAGTATATGCAAAGTTCTGCAGACTGTGCCGAAATACAGTTCACGTGCCGCTTTATTTCATCTGCTTCTTGCAGATTACAATTCCTGGATCATTCTTACAGTTAATTTGACACTGTGTTCAATTGCCGCCATCTCAAACTCAGCGTAATCCATGTGAGCACTTCCGTCTGCCTTATCAGAGATTGCTCTTACTACAAGGAATGGAATATGGTTCAGATAAGCAGCCTGACCGATAGCAGCACCTTCCATCTCTACTGCAAATCCGCCAAATTCTGAAATGATGGCATCTTTAACGCTCTTATCTGAGATAAACTGATCTCCGGAACAGATTCTTCCTTCAAATACACTGATCTCAGGATTTACTTCTTTACATACTTTTGCAGCCAGTTTACGAAGTTTTCATCAGCAGGGAAGGAAAATTCATCCATCTGCGGAATCTGACCTTTCTTATATCCGAAGCCGATTGCATCCATATCATGATGCAAAACATCTGTGGAAAGAACAATATCCCCAATATTTACATCATTATTCAGACTTCCTGCAATTCCTGTATTGATCACCGCTTCCACACCAAATACATCTGCAAGGATCTGTGTGCACATACCTGCGTTTACTTTTCCGATTCCTGAGCGTACAACAACTACTTCTTTCCTTCCAGAGTTCCTCATAGAAATCCATACGGGCTCTGGATGTAATTGTGACATCCTGCATTTTTTCCTTGATTTTTGCAACTTCCTGTTCCATTGCTCCGATAATTCCGATACATTTCATTATTAAAACACCTCTTCTTTGTATATTGTAATTTTTCATTTTCATGGTATCAGGTTCAGATGTGTAAACAGTGACAAATGTTCCTGACATTTCTTTATTATAGCAAAACTTTATTTATATGGAAACTTTTTTTATCCTCTGTTATAATACAATTGCTATTTTATGTTACTGTTCACATATCACTATTCCGCGAGGTGTTTTGGCATGAATATGCCAAATCCCGAGACATACAAGCCAAAATTCCATTGCCGCAGCAATCTGGAATAAATTTTGGCTACGTTACTGAGAACGAAGTAAACAGTAACGTAGTGGTATATGAACAGCAGCATTTATAGTTACATTTTTTCACACAGGAGGAAACATATCATGACGTATAAAACAAAAGGTGTCTGCGCCAGCCATATTGAATTTGAAGTAGATGACAATAAGAAAGTCCACAATGTCCGTTTCATCGGCGGATGCAGCGGAAATACCCAGGGTGTAGCCAGTCTTGTAGAGGGAATGGATGCAGAGGAAGTGATCAGCAGATTAAAAGGAATCAAATGCGGATTTAAGAATACCTCATGTCCGGATCAGCTTTCCACTGCACTGGAGGAAGTTCTGAACAAATAAACAACTGTGGAAATACTGAACAGTTACGCAGGTGACCATATAAAATATCCCACGAAAACTATAGCAAGCCTCTTAAATAATGTAAATTGAATCAATATATTATTTACAAAGATTGCTATAGATAAAGTTTCGTGGGATATTTTTTTAATTTACATATCTGTCCTGTCCCATTTATCACACAGGGACTGAACATCTCTTGAAAATCTTTCCAGATCTTTATTCGGCGTTCCTTCATTTTTCCTGATAACCGTAATAAGCCTGTAACCAAGTGCCAGAAGTTTCTCGAAGGCTCTGGCTGCTCTTGTTGCCTTCGGTGATGCAGATGCTTTCTGGATTTTCACACCCTTTGCCTCATACAGACATACATCGTCTGCCAGATCATAAACCGTACCGCTGAACGGAGCCATTGTATCATACCCCAGTTCATCTGTCAGACGTTTTGCAAAAATCTCTGTAACTGTATCATCTCCATGAGTAACAAAGACTTTCTGCGGTTTCTCCTCAAATGCCTTCGCCCAGTCTAAAAGGCCATTCACATCCGCATGACCGCTGATTCCCGGCATCTGGCAGATATGCGCTGCCACATGAACAGGTTCACCAAACAGTTTCACATCTGCAGCCCCCTCGATCAGTGCTCTTCCAAGAGTACCGACCGCCTGATATCCTACAAAAAGAATCGTATTCTTCTCATTCCACAGATTATGTTTCAGATGGTGCTTGATACGGCCTGCATCACACATACCACTGGCTGAAATGATTACCTTGGGCTCCTCATCATAATTGATCGACTTCGAATCATCACTGGTGACGGAAACCTTCAATCCAGGGAAACTGATTGGATTAATTCCCTTTTGGATCAGTTCCATCGCTTCTTCATCAAAACAGTCATACTGATGCTCCGAGAAAATCGTGGTAGCTTCATTTGCAAGAGGACTGTCCACATATACTTTAAATCCGTCATGTCCATACACCAGTCCGTCTGCCTTGATCTGTCTGATAAAGTACAGCATTTCCTGCGTACGTCCCACTGCAAAAGAAGGAATCACAAGATTTCCTCCTCTGTCAAAGGTTTCCTGGATGATTTCTGACAACAGTTTCACATAATCAGGCTTTTCTCCATGACTGCGGTCACCGTAAGTGGATTCCATAACTATATAATCTGCATGGTGCAGATACTCAGGATCCTTGATCAAGGCTGGCAGGTATTTCCAATATCTCCGGAGAATACAATCTTTTTCTCTGTATCCTCCTCCCTGATCGTCAGCTCAATACTTGCAGAGCCCAGCAAATGGCCTGCATCAATAAACCGGGCTGAGATTCCCTCTGCAGGAGTGATCATCTTATTGTACGGGCATCCCACAAAGTTTCTGATCACTCCCATGGCATCTTCCATTGTATAAGCCGGAACAAATTCCGGTTTGCCCTGTCGTCTGCCTTTACGGTTTCTCCATTCTGCTTCAAACATCTGAATGTGCGCACTGTCTCTGAGCATAATATCGCATAAATGGCTGGTGGCATCTGTGGCATATACCGGTCCCCTGAACCCCTTTGCATAAATAGCCGGAAGATTACCTGAGTGATCTATATGTGCATGTGTCAGAAGAACAAATTCTATCTCTCCCAAAGCCACTGGTATTTCTGCATTTTCATAATAATCCGGTCCCTGCTCCATTCCGCAGTCTACAAGAAACTTGTGACCTGCTGCCTCCAGATAATAACAGGATCCCGTAACCTCATGAGTTGCCCCGATAAATGTAATCTTCATATAAAAACCTCCCTTCAGATTTTGATGTACTCTCGGAATCTTTTTGTACTTGATTTTATGAGAAGATTTTTTTGTCAGATGTGCCCGAATTTTTGAGGCGTACGCGGTGCGTACGTTGATAAAATTCGGGTGAATCTGGCGAAAAATCAGCCATAAAAGCAAGTGCAATAAAGACTCCGAGAGTACATTTTTGATATCCCCAATTGTTTTGCTGCATTTTGCCTGTTTAACCCGGCAGCTTTTTACTGCTTTTATGATCCTTCTATATTGTATTAATTATACACTACAATGAAACAAATTAACAATATCTTTTCTGAAAACAAAAAGCAGAAACAGTTTTTTTCGACTGTTCCTGCCTTTCTTTGCATCTGCCACGTAAGAATTTTAAAAATTTGCCGATATTTTAATGATTCTCTGTCGGTCAGTGCATAAATATATAACGTTTTGTTCCGAGCCTTTGATCCGCACACTTATCCGAAGAATAAAATGCCGGATTTCTGCTTCGCAAACTTTCATTACATATACTATGCGAATCAAATCGGCAAATATCACACAAAAAAATAAAATTTTTTATTTTTTCAAAAACGGATGTCTTCTGATATGTCTGCGTATTTTTATCCGGATATCGATAGTCAGCTATAGCAGTCATTCCCACCAGCGCAGTCAACATAACTACTGCCACTGCGGCAGCTGCAGATTTCAGGATTCTGTGAGTCCTGTTCCCGTCATACTCAAGACTTTCAAGTTTTTCCTTTGCCGCCCCGGTGCTTCCTGTCTTTTCAGCCCTGGCTGCTTCATTGAAATCCCCTGTTTCTCTCAGTCGGGTGATCAGCCGATCATACCCCGCCCGGATCTTCTCCTCGGATTCTTCCGGAAATTCATCCCATGAGGTTTTGCCTGCTACGTTCAGCAATGCGGATTCAAGTATTTTGGTTTCCACATCATACTGCTCTTGAAGTATTTTGTCTATCTGCTGATTTTTTGTCTGTATATCTGTTTTGTTCTTCATAATATTTAACTTTCCTTGACAATTTCTCCCCCTGGTTCATATTAAATAGTAACGTATAGCAATTCCATAAAATAATGAATCCGGACATTTTCGCAGGATTTCACATATTCCCTGCAGTCTTTTATAGAATTGTTGTAACTATTCAGAATAAAACAGGAGGAATCTCTATGAAACATATTGTGCTCACCGGCGGCGGCACAGCCGGACATGTGACTCCGAATATTGCTCTGATCCCACGCCTTAAGGAGCTTGGATACGAAATTTCCTATATCGGATCCTACGATGGAATCGAAAAAAAGCTTATTGAAGAAATGAATATTCCTTATTACGGAATCTCATCCGGAAAGCTGAGACGTTATTTTGATCTGAAAAACTTCACAGATCCATTTCGTGTACTGAAAGGATTCGGTGAGGCCAAAAAATTATTGAAACAATTAAAACCAGATGTGGTTTTCTCCAAGGGTGGCTTCGTGACTGTCCCGGTTGTAATCGCTGCCGGTCGACGTAAAATTCCTACCATCATTCATGAATCAGATATGACTCCCGGACTTGCAAATAAGATCTGCATTCCATCTGCCACAAAAGTATGCTGTAACTTCCCTGAGACTGTAAAAAGTCTTCCTGCTGACAAAGCAGTACTTACAGGTACTCCTATCCGTCAGGAATTATTAAACGGAAGTAAAGAGGCAGCCCGCGAATTCTGTGGTTTCACAGATGACAAACCGGTTCTTATGGTGATCGGCGGAAGTCTTGGTGCTGCATCTGTCAATGAAAATATCCGCAAAATCCTTCCGGAACTTTTAAAAGAGTTTCAGGTTATCCACCTGTGTGGTAAGGGAAAAATGGATGAAAGTCTCAAAGACACAAAAGGATATGTACAGTATGAATATATTAAACAGGAGCTTGCCGATCTGTTTGCTCTGTCTGATATCGTTATCTCCCGCGCAGGTGCCAATGCAATCTGTGAACTGAATGCTTTAAAAAAACCCAATCTTCTGATCCCGCTTTCTGCAAATGCCAGCCGCGGTGACCAGATTCTCAATGCACGTTCATTTGAACGTCAGGGATTCAGCATGGTACTTGAGGAAGAAGAGATTACAGAAAGCACACTTTTAAACGCAATCCGAGAACTGTACCAGAACAGAGAGTCCTATGTTCATGCCATGTCAGAAAGCAGTCATATGAATTCTATTGAAAAAATCACCGGGCTGATCGAAGACTGCGTAAATAAACAGTAATCACCGGGTTATTTTCTTATATTCCCTGGCAAGCCAGCGTCTCGTCCTCATGACTCTGTTATTCACATTATTTTCTGTGATATGATAATGTCTGGCAACGAGACGCGTTGGTATGTCATATAACGTTACACTGACATAGATTTCATAATTTGTCCTGTTCTTTTCTCTCAGTTTTTCAAATATCGACTGCAGGTATCCTGCTGCCTCCAGATTCAGAACAATCTCATCTACACGATTACCTTTTCTTACCCGCATATCTGTCATTTCCAGAATCGCATCTGAGTTCGCATATTCATATTTCCTGAAGGCCTTTTTGCGATGATCGGATGCCTTATGGTAGCTGATTCTGACAATCAGATTCTCCAGTTTCTTTTCATCTGAAAAATCCACACTCCGGCCCATATGAAACAAAGTCTCAAATACATCCTGACAGACATCTTCTGCTTCGTCTTCATCGCCAAGGATAAATTTTCCAATATTGAACGCCCGAGAGCGGTATTTCCTGTAGATACTTACAAAATCTATATTCTCCATCTTTTGCAATGTGCTGTATCAGAATATCAGGACAGCTGCTCCTTTACTTTTAACAGGATTTCTTCTTTATCTGCATCACTGAGTTCACCCGGGTGCCATGTGATTCCCACCTGATCTCCTTTATATCTCGGAATCAGATGCATATGAAAATGAAATACTGTCTGCCCTGCACACTCGCCATTATTCTGTACAATATTAAATCCGTCACATTTCAGTGCTGCTGTCATTGCTGTCGCCATTTTCTTTGCAAGAATCATTGCCTTTGCAGCCATTTCATCCGATAATTCATAAATATTGGCAGCATGCGATTTCGGAAGGATCAGCGCATGTCCCTTACTCGCCGGGCCCAGGTCAAGAATTACCCTGAAATTCTCATCCTCATAAAGTGTTGCAGCAGGAATCTCTCCATTAGCGATTTTACAAAAAATACAATTTTCCATCTTTAAATCCTTCTTTCTTAAAATTCAAGATTTTGATTTGCAATAATCAGTAATACTTGTCGTTTTATTGCGAATTTTTCAGGACGAAATCAGTTGCGGCTGAAAGTTCACAATGATACACTTTTCCTGAGGTGATAATATGCAGATTGAAATAACAAAACAATCAGAAAAAGATTTTCGTTTTCTTTTATCCAGACTTTCACATGAAATCCGTAATCCGGTCACGCTGATCAACAGTGAACTTCAGTTGATGGCTTCCTCTCACCCGGAACTGTGCAGTTACAGACAATGGGACAGTCTTATGGATAACCTTGAATATGTAAAAGAACTGCTGAAAGAACTCTCTGACTTCAGCCATGCGCAGACAGTTACTCTTGTTCCCGTAAATCCCGCGGAATTTCTGACCACTGTTTTATCCTGTCAGAAAAACACTCTGGACTATCTGGGAATCCGGCTGGAAATACATGTGGAACATACTTCTTCACCTGTTTTTCTTGACCGGATAAAAATGCGTCAGGTCATATTTAACCTGATCAAAAATTCCTGTGAAGCCATCGATCAGCCAGGCGGAAAGATTATTGTAAATCTCACCCCTGCAGATTCCGGCATCTGCATCTGTATTAAAGATAACGGATGTGGTATGACGCATAAGCAGACTGAGAATATCTTTCATCCCTTCATTACATATAAACCGGAAGGAACCGGTCTCGGGCTTGCAGTAACAGCAGAAATCATCTCTGCACACCATGGTCAGATCAGGGTTTCCAGCACTCCCGGTCAGTTCTGCCTTTTATATTTATCTGCCGGCATCCCCTGAATAAAGGTCGGTTATCCTGCACGCTGCGAAGATGATAAAGCAGAACTGCAAGCAGGAATCCACAGATAAGACCGCCTACATGTGCCGCATTGTCCACCCCTTCGCTTGTAAAACCAAAATAAAGCGAAAAAGCAGCCATGATCACTACCTGTCTGGCAGAAAGATCTTCAATATGACCTCTGCCCCTGATCACAGCATAGATCATTGCACCCATCACAGCAAACACTGCACCGGATGCACCTGCTGAAACTGCAAAATCCGCACTGTCCAGTTCCAGGAACAGACACAGCAGATTTCCACCCATTCCTCCCAGAAGATAGATCAGCAGATATTTCAGTTTTCCAACTGTACGCTCCAGTCTGCCTCCAAGCACAAACAGTACCAGCATGTTATTTCCAAGATGCTGCGGTCCAAAATGAAGGAACATACTTGTAAAGATCCTATAGTATTCTCCCTGCATAATGGCGGGAGTATATGCCGCTCCGCACTGAAGCATATGCATGGTATCCTCTGATCCTCCGGTAAATTCCACTGCAGTAAAAACAAGAATATTCGCCAGAATGAGAAGCACTGTAACCGGTGCCTTTTTCAGTTCTTCCAAGTTTTACCTCTTTTCTGTTTCTTTATCTCAAAAACAATGTACCATTACTAATTGTAGCAGACCTCCTGTATTTTGTAAAAACATTTATTCCAGAAATATATATCTTGCCTGTGCAAAATCCACTTCATCTTCCGGTTCAAGCTGATATTCCTCATCCGGACGAAGTAATCTTCCATTTACAGACGTTCCGTTTCTGGAATTCATATCACTAAGGAAATAGTTTTCTTCTTTTTTTCGTATTTTTGCATGGATACGGCTTACGGTAGGCAGGCTGACCACCGCATCACAGGCAGTTTCCAGCTTTCCGATCACAGTCAGATCTTCATTGAGATAAATGGTCGCCAGTTCTCCCGGTTCTTTGCTCACCAGACTTGCAGGTCCGCTTACTGTTCCGGCAGATAGTACTACTGTTTCACCATAGTCCATATGTATCCGGGATGATTTGGAAGTTTTTTGTCCACAGTCTGACATTTTCTGCCCATTCACCGGCTGACTCTGATTTGTTTGCTGATTTCTCTCCACTGTCTGGGACAGGTTTTCATATAATCTGTCCTCCCATTTCTGCCCTGACACTTTTCCTTCTGCTTCTTTCCATCCTGATCTTTTCCCTGATGTTTTCTTTTCTGTTTTATTCCATGATGGCATATTTCTTATTTTTTCTATGTGTCTCACTGTTTCTCCTGATGCATACGCCTGTTCCGGGAGATGCAAAACTTTTTTTGTCTTTATAATACGCAGGCCCAGCATGATACCCGCTATAGCTATAACAATTACACCAAGTATGGTTTCCATTTCCACATGTGGCAGATATCCCTTCAGGATAGCAGCTGCCAGTCCACAGATCAGAACAGCAGCCGGCACAATAACACCGACCGGGTTCAGTCGGCCGGGTTCTTTTGAATCTTCTCCTTCTCTTACAAATTCATTCCGGTTTTCATTATCTTCCGGGAAAGTCTCTTCTTCTGCAAACTCCATCTCCTGCTCTGTCTTTTTTGCATTTATTTTTTCTTTCTTCTCCCCATTTACATCTGAACTCTGAGTTTTATATAATTCTTCTTTAATATGCTCCAGATGAAAACTGTCTTCCATTGCTCTTTTATATACTCCATATCCAAGGATTACCGCATCCTGATCCTGATGGTCTATTTTCGGCAGATATATTCTGTCAGAAGCTGAAACTGTTCTTTAATATCCTTCTCATATCCGGGCATCATACAGAAATAAATCTGTCTTTTTTCAATATCTGTATAAATATATTCCGGCAACATTATAAACTGTCCGGGATTGATCAGATATTCCGCCGCATCTTCCATAGCCTTTACAAAACCACCGAAAATAAGCCTGAGATCTTCAACTCCCATCTTCTTTTCTTCATACAGCACATTCACCGCCTGTTTCGAAGTAATATCAAAATAGATAAGAAATCTGCCATCCATCCCCTGTATCCTGCACTTCAGAAGAGAGGGAATCACATTTCCCGCAAGCATCCTTACCTGATAGGAATCTGTATTGATCTCATTCTCACCATAGACAATGAGATAATTATGATTCATATCCCTCTTATATTCTGTCCGCATACTATTCTATTCCCCCATTTCTCTCAGTACCGCCTGCGCCGCCCGCAGTCTGCGGATATGTTTCACCGGATTTATCACTGCGGATTTCCCTTCTGTCCTCAAATGCCAGCTCAGATTGCCATACGACGAGATCGTGTCCAGGTCATAGGTTACCTGCACTTCTTTTCCCACATTTGTCTGGGTACCTAAATTCTCCGCCCCGAAAAAGCCAATACTCCCCAGCTCCTCACTGCGCATCCTTGCAGTATCATATATTTCTCCGTTTTTCTTAATCCCTTCCATGCTCCCGCTTACTGCCGATTCATAAGCTGCCGCTGTCAGCCATGCCCTGTTATGTACAAAAAAGCTCAGATAGATAAGTCCCATCAACACCAGCAGGATCAACGGCATGACACAGGCAGTCTCGATTGTAAAACTTCCCTTACGAATTATACTGTATTCATTTGTTATACAAAAATTATCTTTCATATCAAAAATCCTCCCAGATATCCTGCCAGCAGAAATGGCACAAACGGTATTTCCGTACTTCCCTTTCTGCAAAATCCCATCATCATGATGCCGGACCATACTGCACTGCAGATCATTCCCATAAAAAGTGTTGAAAAAAATTCTTCCGGGTACAGCACTGTCCCCAGTGCCATAAGCAGCCAGCCATCGCCCATTCCCACAGCACCTTCTGTAAGGATGCTGATCAGCACAAAGAGAAAACCTGTCCCCACGCACATAAGAACCTCCGGAACATTTCTTCTGCTATATATTGTCCACACAGTTCCGCAGACTGCAAATATTATGATCAGCAGAAGAGCAACCTGCTTTTTTCTGATATCTATCCATGAATTTATTCCCAGAAATCCAAGTACACATATTTCTTTTACACCATTCATCTCCATATACATCTCTCCGGCAAAATTCAGCCACACCTGCTACATGCTCCCATTTCCGAAACAGAGGAAGCTTTTACCAGTCTTACCGAACGTTTCAGCCCACTGCAGGACTCCAGATTATGGTATCTGTTTCCCTGTTCCGTAACATATACCACTCCTGCCGGATTCTGATTCCTGCTGCAGATTTCACAGGCTGAATAATGCTCCCCGTACTTATTGGATGCAGATTTTGCGGAACTTCCGGGAATTTGTTTTAATGAAACATTCAGATAGCTGCAGCCCGGATTTTTATGGTACACACTGCCCGAGGCAGTTACATAAACCATCGGTTCTGTTTCTCCCTGCTCTCCTCCATTGTCAGGAAATTCGGTTCCTGTCCATGCATGGATTTTTACATGGTTATAAACTACAACATCCGGAAGAGGTATCAGTCCACCAAAGGGTTTATACGTGTAGATATCCGGCAGCGTAATATCATCAACACTGTCCCCACCCGGAAGATACGCATACATTCCCGCCTGTTTTGCCTTCGTACACAATGCAGTCAGATGTTCCGTCTGCAGTTTATATATATCCATAAACGAAATCAGCGTAACCATTCCCAGGAAGAACAGCGGCAGTACAAGTGCTGTTTCTACTGCCAGACTTCCCTTCTTAATCTTTCCCCGAAAAGAGGTGCAGAAAGATACTTTTACAGAAGAAACTTCTCCAATATGTTCTTTTGCATTTGTCCGAAAATATTTCCGACTCTTTTGGGGGAATAAAAGATCGTAAATATTGCTTAGAGAGACTTTTCTCCTTTCATAAATTTTTTTATCTTTTTTTCCGATTTCTTCAATACTTTGTTTTTCTTTCTGTAAAAGCATCTTTTCACACCTCTTTTCAGCAATTCATTCATAACAATACTGACGTATCACCTGAAATTCCTTTTTCCTGTTTGCTTTTACCTCCGCAAATGCCTCCAGAGCTACAACACAGGAATCCATATAAAAATTTGCCCTGCCTTTCTTTCTTATCGCATCTTCGATCATATCCATAGCTCTCATCACTTTCTTTTCCTTTGAAACAGGCAATATCAGAATCTGAAGGTAATCCTCATAGGACAATCCATGTTCATTGTTTTTCCGCATGGAATCCAGTCCTTCCATCAGACTTGAAAGATTAGACAGCGAAATCTGCCAGTCTGCGGAAGTTTTTACAAGGGGAATCTTCCCTCCTGCAAAAAGTTCTCTCACATCCAGTACGCTCTCCGCAAATGCCCAGCATAAAAGCAATGCAGACTCTATCACTACCGCTGCCGGAGGAACCAGAAATCCCGACGCAATAGCTGCAGCGAGTGCCTGTGCCTCTGTTCTTTTTACATTATCTGCCATCAAACATGCAAAGTTTACGCCTTCTCTGATGAACAGGAGCTTTGATGCCACAGATTTAAGGTTATCTATATCATTGTCTCTTCCTCCAAAAACATATTCCATCTGATATGCAAGACTTTCTTTTGACGGATCTGTGTAATTTCCCAGATGATTCATCAGATACTGCTGAAACAAAACCCCGGAAGTATAACTGCTATCTGCTGTCACTCCGTCCGGCATCTCCATTCCCTGTTGCAGCTGTCTTCCCGAAACCATTGTGTCTTTGCTGACTGTCCGGGTGGAAATTTCCGTCCGGGTGGCAAAACCAGCTCCAGTATTCCCATTTTCATAATTCTTTTTATAATACTGATGGGATTGTCAGCCTGTGGCTGCGTCGGTGCTGGCTGGGTTGATATTTGTCCTTCCTGTTGCTGCCTGTTTTCAGCTTCCTGTGCTGCCTGCCGGCTTTTCTGAGAAGCCTGATTCATTTCTGAATCATATCTGTCGATGGAGCCTCCTGTCTCCGCCTGTTTCGCTTTCAGATCCGCCTCTTCTGTTTTTCTCTCTCGATCAGACATTTTGTTGAGAAGGAGCTGTACCCCCTGACTTCCAAGAGTTTCCTGCATATACTGCACAATCTGCTGATAAAAAACCTCTCCGCACTCATCTGTCAGAAGCCGGTAACCGGTAAGTCCGCTCTGATGCAGTTCAAGTTTCTGACTGTTCTGCTTTAACACCGGTTTCATATAGGATTCCAGATTATCGCAGATCTTTGCGAGATTAAGCTGCCCGCCTCCCATGGAACCATCCAGCGCAAACAGATCATATTCCTCAAGAAGTTTCCTGTCATACTGTCCAAATACAGAATAAAGTCCGATATCCATACTGTTGAGTATTTGGGTTCTGGCCGATGCCATACGTACAGATTCTATACTTGTACATACAAGAGACAAAAGCAGACTGAGTATTAATGCAAGAAATAATGTAATGCTTCCTCTTTCCTTTCCGCAATATTTCATACAGGAAGTACACCTCCTTCTCTTTTCATCTTAAATAGAATTACTCTGTTTGGCGATCTTTGAAAGAATGCTCTGCACCAGTTCGGTCAGCTGCTCTTTGAAAATAATGACAAGCCCGATCAGGACTACAAGAATCAGAATGATCTCCACAACACCTACAGCGTCTTCTTCCTCTGCGAATCTTCGTATCAGTCCGTTTTTCTTTTTTATTTGTCTTATCAATTGTCCCATTTTTTCCCTCCATATCCAAAAGCACCCTTTACGCTGCACAGAATTTACTGCAGCACCTTATCATGTTTCTCCGTAGAAAGACATAAAAGCAGGAATCATGACAATTGCCATAACGACAATAAGCATCATGATCATCGGCACCAGAAGTTTTGTGGCTGCAGCCTCTCCAAGAACACGTGCTTTTCTCTTTCGTTCTTCCCATGCTTCGGTTGATTCTCTTTCAAGCATATCAGCCATCTGTCTGCTGCCCTTCTGGAGATTCTGGATAAGAAGCGTGGCAAATGTTTTATACTTTACCTGACCACATCTTTCTCCAAATCTTCTGTATGCTTCACTTTCAGAAACTCCGCTTTCCATCTCATAACAGACAATCCGTATCTCTTCATACGCAGGTCTTGGATTCCGCTTTCTCTTTCTTCCATAATCCAGAGAAATTTTCTGGAATGCCTTTCTTACAGTCATCCCGGCCTGAACCAGAAGTGTAAATTTCATGATCAGTCCCGGATAATCCATAAGAAGTTCTTCATACCGTTTCTGAAGCTGAACCTGTTCTTCTCTCCCTTTCATCACAAGAATTGCCATTGCCGCAATAAGAAACAGTCCTGTCAGAAGCATTCCGGAAGTGTCTGCCGGACTTTCCCATTTTACCTTTTTTCCATTCAGCTTATCCGGAAGATAATAATAATCCGGATCACTGCGCTGCTCGTTATACCGGGATACTGCCTCTGCAATACTTTTTTGTGCCTGTTCTTTTCTGGTCAGCTTCTTATTCTGTTTCGGTTCTTCCTCCTGCTCTTCCAGTTCCTTCTCCGGTACCTGAATGTACATGGAGACCGGTTCTTCTCCGTCAACGGATACCATAAATTCCTTCTCATATGATCCTGTATCCTCCTTTTCCAGACGGTATCCCTGAGGATACACCTGTCCACCGTTTTGCAAAGTAAGGATCATGCCCAGCAGATTTCCGGCTATCGCTACTACCGCAAAAAGTCTGATACCATCCTTCCCTCCGATTCCGGAAGATGGATCCATCCTTTTTTCCAGCCGGTCAGTGCACACAGGATCATAACAAAAATGACAACATGTATCCACATTTGTACTGTCACACCTCAATATCTACAATCCTTCTGCCAAGCCAGTATGCCGCAGCATAAATGACAAGACAGATACTCATTGCTGCAATTCCAAAGGGATTTCCATAAAGAACACTTAAGAAGCCCGGTGAAGTCATCTGCAAGTACAGGATAATTCCCACAGGCATAAGACTCATGATCATCTGTTCTGACTTCTTTGCTGCCAGTGTAGCCTCTATCTCTTTTTTAACGTCAATCTTATCTCCAAGCATACGAGACACCTTCTGAATTACCCGGTTCATATCACCACCTGTACGCTTGGCTGTATAAAATACAGAGGCAAAATTTTCGATATCTTCTATCTGACTTCTTTCTCCAAGATCCAGAAACAGCTCTTCCAGCGGAACACTGATATGCTGCTGGCTTTCAATATAGCGAAATTCCTCCACAATATCCGTTCCCTTTCCGTAGAGTCTCTCCAAATCTCTGGCACAGGTTTTTACCGCGCTTTCCACCGAATATCCGGCCTGAACCGCAACACTCAGCGAAGTAAGTGCATCCTTAACTGATAATTCAGATTCTTCCGTCTTTCCCTGATCATACGATTTTTCTGCCATTTCAGATAAAACACAGGAACGGGAAGCATAAGAAGCAACACCCATTTACTTTTGTAAAAAAGATAATCTGCCATTATGCACAACGCCAGTGCCTGTCCCATATATTTCAGAAGTTCTTTCATAGAAAAACGATAATGATCATAATTACGTTTCTGATAAAGCTGTTCTTTTTCTTTCCCTTTCATAGTTCAATCCCCGCTCTTTCCAGTTTTTCCACATGAAGGAGGATGCTGTCTTTACAAGACCTTTCCCTTCCTGCCATTGATACAGTGGCCGAATACGGATTTCTCCATTTTCAAAGCCGCACACCTCAGTTACTTCCAGCAATTTCCTTGATTTATCCCTCATTCTTCCCAGATGTACCAGAATATCCACTCCGGAAGCAATCTGTCTTCTGATTGCTTCCAATGGAAGATCAACGCCCATCAGAACCATTGTTTCCAGTCTGGATAACATATCCCTGGCAGAATTGGCATGGGCAGTAGACAGCGACCCTTCATGCCCTGTATTCAATGCCTGAAGCATATCCATTGCCTCTCCGCCACGGACTTCTCCCACTATGATTCTGTCCGGACGCATTCGTAATGCAGATTTGATCAGATCTCTGATCGTAACGGAAACTGCTCCTTCCATGTTTGCCATCTTTGCTTCCAGCCGGACCAGATTGTCAATTCCCCTGATGCGAAGTTCTGCATTATCTTCTATTGTGATCAGTCTTTCGTCCCTGGGGATATATTCCGACATTGCTGCAAGAAATGTAGTCTTTCCGCTTCCGGTTCCGCCTCCTATGACCATGGAATATCTGGCCTTCACAAGCTTCTCCAGAAATTCTGCACATTCCTGTGTGATACTTCCCAGTGCGATCAGCTTTTCCATTGTAATGGGGTGTTCAGGAAAACGCCTTATAGTGAGAATCGGACCATTTAATGCAACCGGATAAATTACAGCATTTACCCTGGAACCATTTTCCAGTCTTGCATCCACGATCGGCATGGATTCATTGATCACACGATTACATTTTCCAACAATCTGCTGGATCACATCCTCCAGTTTCTCAGCAGAAGTAAAACTTTTATGCCATTTCATAAGCTTGCCAGCCCGTTCTACAAAAATGGTATCCGGCCCGTTTACCATGATCTCAGTCACTGTCTCATCATCCACCAGTTCCTGAAGCACATCCAGTTTGCGGACAGAATAAAACAGTTCCTGACGAAGCTGTACCTTTTCTTTCAGCGCAAGACGGACATCTTTTATCTGGTTCAGAATCAGCTCATCAATTACATCAAGGATTTCTTTATCCGATAATTCTCTGGACAGATCCAGTTCTTCCATCAGCATCTGCCGCAGCTTTCTAAATACATCTTTGTTCATCCTTTTTCCCTTTACAGCATCTTTCCGGAACTTTTTTAATTTTCTTTTTTCTGGCTTTCTTTCCTCAGAAGGTTCCGCACATAATCTCCCAGTTCACTCCACATCAGCTGTTCAACATACGCAGGTGACAGACAGGTTGCCATATGAAACGGTGGATTTATCTTTTCCGTCTTTTCCAGAATCTGAGGATAATCCCAGATTCGGACCAGATTCTCAAACTGCGCAATCTTACACTGTGAAACAGCATCAGACAATACAGGCATATAAATCTTCTTACACATATCCAGCAGCTGGAAATTTTCATCAATCCCACATCCAATATCCAGCACAATCACTTCATAAGAACTGTCAAGTATAAGCATCTGAAAAAGCCGTTCCCAGTCCTGCCAGGCTGTTGTACGGATATCTGCCGGCATCTGCACAGGTGAACATAATCCAGATTATTGATCGTCTGTATCATACTGTTCATCTTATAGAGAAGATTCTGGTTATCCTGTCTCACATAATAAAGAAGATCACTCAGATTGTGGGCAAAACCTTTTCCCATCAATTCTTCAAATCCGGAATATTCTTCCATATTCAGATAAAGAACGGCTCGTTCTTTGGCAAGTATCTGTCCAAGTGTCAATGCAAAAGAGGTTTTCAGACAACGTCCCAGAGGTGAAAATATTCCAATAATTTCTGTTGTCTTTTTTAATACAGCAATCTGATCTGCCACTGTCTTTTTTTCGGCGCCATAACATGCCATCACTTCCCGGAGAACATCAGAAGAAGACTGATATTTATACACACTTGGATACTGGTCAAGTTCCGGAGGGTGTACCCCTTCCGACAAAATGATGATCTTCCCGATATCCAGATCCCGGACTTCCCGGCACATAGCCCGCCCGGAGATCAACAGCAACTCTATATGTGTTTGTTTCCCATAGGCGATCAGGTTCTCTACAGATGTAAATGCCTGTATCTCAAAGGGAATATTCTTCTTCCGATTCATATAGTCCATAAAGTTCAACGCATAATCCACTTCCAGATCGCATACTGCAAAAATATTTCTTTTCAATAGATACCTCCTGCATATAACAACACACTTATAAAAACAGGAATCGTAAAATGGAAATTTTCAGGAGCAGCAATATTTTTTCTCCGATAGGAACTAATCTTTCCCGTACCGACTGTACATTTCACATATTCAATAAAATAAAGGATACGTTCACAGAAATTGTGGTTAAAGATCAGAAGTGCGGCAGAAATACCTGCACCTGTCAGAAAAGAAATAAAGATGCATTTTATGATAGATTCACAGCCCATTATCCCTCCCAGTGCGCAGAATAATTTAATATCTCCGGCACCTATCATCCCAAAAGCAAAGAGGATCATAAGAAATAACGGCATTACGCTTCCCATTATAAAAAATCCAATTCCCGTAATATTCTTTTGCCATATACAGACAAACAGTCCCACAGACATGGAAAAAATAATCCATCCGTTATCAACTTTTGCTGTACGGATATCCATGATCATGGCAGTTCCGGCAACCGTTACAGGAAAAAGGTGAAAAAATGCATATTGCATCACCTCCAGTCTTATATTTTTCGCAACTGTTTCGATACTGTTCATACAATAGGAAACAGTCTGTCTCTTCTTTGGTAATTTTAAAAAAATAAAAGTGGAATTAACCGCCGAACTGACGGGATTGAATCACCAGAAGAACTCTGGTGAGTATTATTATAGGACCGGACAATTGATTTGTCCTAGTCCTATTTTTTGTCCGAAATTTTTCAAAATTATTATAAAACTTTGTTAACCCTGTCCACCATCGCTGCCTAATCCCGAAATATACT